>MDSZ01006564.1_pt1 | contig 26175 bp, 23 predicted proteins | sample 811201 | NCBI WGS metagenome assembly MDSZ01 (sample SAMN05326647, study PRJNA326480) | marine metagenome | isolation source: seawater | place: Indian Ocean: North | collected 2010 | reverse complement strand
GTTCGCACATCATCTAAGATGAGTAATATATCATTAGCCCTGCACAACTCTTCAACATCTGACCAAAACTTTTCAGATGGCATGACAGAGGGTGCGAATGCAGCATGATGATAGGGAGTTAAAATTAACGATGAGATTTGGTTTTCAAAACTCACTATCAAGTTTCTTAATTGATCTAAATTATTCCATTCAAATTCAAGAATCTTAGATTGATCCTCTTTAATCTTACCTCCGAGTCCTGGATCACACCATGAATCCACACCATGATAAATCCCTTTTCCTTTGATCACATATGGTTTACCCGAAAATTCTCTGGCAAGTCTAATAGCCCATGTTGTTAAATCAGAGCCATTTTTTGCAAAAACCGACCAATCAGCAAAGTCTATTTTTTGAGTCAATGATTCAGCTAGATCAACCATCACCGAACTTGGTTGATTAAAAACTGAGCCTTTACTTCTCTGGCCTTCAGCAGCAGCTTCAATCCTTGGTTCAGAATAACCATGCAAAATTGCTCCAAAACCACACATAAAATCTATCCATTCATTCCCATCAACATCTTTAAAACGGCAGCCTATAGCACTTTCCGTGTAATGAGGAAAATGCCTAGGCAATCCAGCGACTGGAGTCACATGACCATAAATCCCACCTGGAATCACCTTTGATGCCCGAAGAAAAAGCTCATCCGAATTGTCTCGTTTTAAACTCATATAATTGAAGGCACAACTTTATGCACTCTTCTTGAAATATAGCCAATCTTTTCGAGTAAGGGTATGTTTCCATGAAGTTTAACACGACCAAGTGCAGGGTCAGCTAAGTGATCAAATTTTCCACTCACTGTTTCATAGGCTGAAAACAAATCAGAAAACACCAACAAAGCAGTTGAATTTTTACAAGAAGTGTTGCGGAGTTCCCATTTTTTTGAATCTGAAAAGCACAAATAAAAAGAAAATTCAGTACCCTCTATCTTAAACTCAATTACTTCATCCCGCATCTCAGTAAAAAAATCTGAATAATTAGAATCAAAATTTGCAAAAACCGAAGTTGCTCCTATGGAAGATCTTAGAGCTATACGGACTTTTTCTTCAGATAATTCATTTCCAGTAAGAATTTTCTTAATTTGCAAAAGCGTTTTCAAGGAAGCGATTGCATCTTTAAGATTAAATAAAAAAGGAAAAATCTTAGGTATTGTAAAACCTTTACTTGCCATAGTGATTAGATTCTGATCATTGAAAATTAAACCTCCACCCCCAAAGGAAATCAGACCCTTGGGTAAAAATTTAGCACTCAAAATATTCCCCTGCTTCCCACATCTAATTAACTCAGTACTCGCCTCTTCAATTGAAATTGAAATAGCATAGGAGATAAGCCTAGTGGAAGAAATTTTCAAGATTTACAAATAGCTGCCTCAAGATGATTAAAGAGTTTCACCGGAGCCTCATCTATTTCAACATTAATTTTAGGTATTCTATGACCTAGATAGACAGGAAGCCTTTTGGGTGATGATAATTTAATTAAATTTTTAGACCTGCCAGACCAAAAGTTTAAATTATTCCTTTCCTGAGGCATAATTCCACCAGAAATATCAAAAAGCATTGGGGTACCACATACAACCGCCTCAGTCGTGGTACCAGCACCTGGTCGAGCAAACAGGAATTCCGCAGATTTCAGAAGAGAAACCATCTCAACATCATCAATTGTAGGGAGGGGAAATACTTTGAAATTTAAAAGTCCTTTAAGGTTATTTATTTCATTAAACACTTTATTGTTATTTCCACAAAGAGCGACAACCTGAAATTTTGAATCCTCATTATTTAATGCATTTAAAACAGGTATATGCTGATTTGCACCATTAGCTCCAGTACCAAGAAGATATAAAGGTAAATTAGCTGAAATAGAGAGCTTTTCCAAAATTTTTTTCCTATCTGATTGATTTTGTTTTTTATAAAAGGCTTTTCTTAATAGTGGACCAACTTCATGAACCTTACTATCAGGCATCCCCCTTTTTACAGCGGCTTCACAAGTTTCTTTGAATGGGCCAAGAAAACTATCTATATTTGGATTTACCCAATGACGGCTAAAACCTGAACTATCTGACATTTCACCACAATATGTCATAAATTTGAAAGACCTTCCTAATTGTTCTTTCAGCAATAGATAATACCCATGATTCAAATGAGCATGAACACTAAATACAATATCAGGTGCAAAATCACTAATTTCAAGTAACCATTTTTTGGTGCCAAAAATAAAAATTGGATTTCTATGAAGGTTAGCAAATTCTAGGAAATAAAAATAAATATTATGAAAAGCGGGCAATTTTTTTTGAATAAAATTATAAAAATTACTCCCAAATGCGTATGGTTTAAATGTAGTCTCCAAGGGGTGAGAAATTAAAACTTCATTACCCTGCTTTTCAAACCAATCCCTGAGAGCGTTTGCCCGCATATTATGACCGCCTCCAGTGAATGAACTTAGTATTAAAAGCTTCAATTCACTTTTTTAAATTCAGTTCAAAGACAAACAAAAGATTGGATAAAAAATCTTATTCCAAATCGTGTATAAATAATCCACTTCTTAATTTGGGCTCAAACCAAGTAGTTTTTGGTGGCATAATTTCTCCGGCATCAGCAATGTTTAACAGCTGCTCCATTGAGACTGGATGTAAAGCAAAAGCAACTTCCATTTCTCCTGAATCAACCCTTTGCTTCAATTCTTCCAATCCTCTTATTCCACCCACAAAATCAATACGCGTATCCTGCCTTAAGTCAGTAATGTTAAGAATGGGATTCAAAATTTTCTCTGATAATATTGTCACATCCAAATCCTTTACTGGATCTGAACTGTCCCAAGATCCTTCTTTTGCAATCAAACCATACCACTTATTGTCCATATACATGGCAAATTCACGTAAATTACTAGGACGAGCATGCTGCTCATCTATTTGCTGGACAATGAAAGATTCTTTAACTTTCTCTAAAAACTGATCGTATTTTAAACCATTGAGATCACTCACAACTCGGTTGTAGTCAAAAATTTTCAACTGATCTTCTGGGAAAAGAACTGCAAGAAAAAAATTATATTCCTCCTCACCGGTGTGCGAAGTATTGCTTTCTTTTCTTTTTTGTCCAATTCTAGCAGCCGCTGCTGTGCGATGATGACCGTCTGCAACATAAAGAGATGGAACATCAACAAATTCATTTTCAATATCTTCAAGATTTTGTTTATCCGAAACAATCCAAAGTTCATGCTTAACACCATCTTCAGCAAAAAAAGAATATATTGGCGTTTTTTTAATATTTTCTTCGACTAAAAGATTAATTTTTTGCTTTCCACGGTAGGAAAAAAATACCGGTTCGGCATTTGCATTTAAGCATTCAACATGTTTTACCCTATCTTCCTCTTTAGCAGAGCGGGTCAACTCATGTTTTTTTATTACACCCGAATAATATTCTTCAAAAAAACAACAACCCACCAGACCTGTCTGGCTCCTTTGATTCATGGTTAGTCGATAAATATAAAATGAAGCTTTTTCGTCCTTGAATAAAACTCTTTCAGTTAAAAACTTTTGGTAACTTTCTCTGCCTTTAATATACACTTCTTCAGAATATGGATCTGTGCTATCGGGTAAATCAATCTCAGGTTTGACAACATGAAGAAAAGAGAATGGATTACCAGTTGCTTCAACTTTCGCTTCAGCAGAATTCAAAACATCATAAGGGCGTGAAGCTACTTCTTTTGCTAAATTTTTTGTTGGGCGAACTGCTTTAAAAGGCTTAAAAACGGCCATGATTAAAATCTATCTTAAAATAAAAATGCTATTCGCTGACAGCTTTTTCCTTAGAAGCTTTTTTAGCCTTCATTTGAGCAATAAGCTGTTTTGCCGAACCAGCAGCCAAAGTGCTTTTAAGATTGCCCTGCTTAGGCAAACTAGTAACAGCAGCAGCAATATTAGAGGACTGCATTTCCTCTAATATTTCTCTTCGTAAAATAGAAATTGATCGTGGAGCAGAAATTCCAATCTTTACAGAATCTCCCTCAATTTTAGTGATTGAAATTTCGATTTCATCACCAATTGTTATCCCCTGATCTACTTTTCTTGATAATATCAACATAGGTCTCGATATTTACTATATTAGAGACCTTCTCCGCCGACATCCAAGACATGGCGTGCTGAAAATTCTTCGTGGTTATTTATAATGCATTGTTTTCCAACCAATGTTCTTCTATTAACTATAATTGGCCCCACTAAATTCAGTGAAATCTTCCCGCTTTGATCCGGAGGTAAAGTTACAATATTTAGAATCATTGTATCCTCAGGACCCGTTATATCTAAAAGTTTTACATCCGCATCAGAGATTTCCAGTGAATAGTCTGAAATGATTCCACCAGGTTCTAAAACAATAAAGGCTAATCCATCCTTTTTTTGCTCACGAAGCCACATAAACGGAAGTTCTTCCTGATCATAAACCAGCTCCATTTTTCTAATCTCCGCAAAGCCAAACAAACCCTGTGGGAGTTGTATCTCACTTCTAGCCTCGGATTGATTTAACTCCGGATTATTTGAATCTTCATCTAATTTGAGTTTCATCAAGTATGATTAAAGATAATTCAGTAAAGAGGTGTTTAGTAATTGAGAACCAATTTGTAGTGCGGCTTGATAAGAAGTAGATAAACGCGTTAATCTCATTATCGCCTCGGATAAATCAATATCTACATCGTTTGAAATTCTTTGATCCAATTGAACATAGTAATCTTCATCGTGAGCTCTCACAGTTTCCATTCTGACCATTCTGGAAGAAAGCTCCCCAAGTTTATTGATCAATTTATCTTCCTGCTGAAGTAATTTCATCTCCTCATCTTCAACAGCCTGAGAATAATGGGAAGGAGTTGCGTTCGCCAAAGCATCTCTAAGGTCGACAAGAGAGTTTACCACATCCCCTAATTCTTTGGTTCCATTATTATCTGCATCTAAAAAGCCTGAAATCTTGCTTTCATTCCCAATGTAATACTGGGAATTTTTATCACTGCCTGTGTATGTAACATTGATCACATTTCCTTCACTGTCGCGATGATCAAGAAAAGTTTTAGTTCCAGTTGCAAATGAGAAAGTATCTCCCACACTCGCACTCATAGAAGTACCTTTCAGGGGAATATCTCCGGAAATATCGAAGCCAAGAACACGGTAAGGACCAGGATCATTTGGGTTTTGTCCCCATAAAATATCTGCTTCCATTTCCTGACCATCTTGCAAAATTACTTTTGCTTTCTGAAATGTCGGAGGAACCTCACCAGTACTAGAGGAACCAAAAAAGTATCTACCAGGTTCAGTAACTTTAAGTCCGACAACTTGACCGTCAGAATCAACAATTGCTTCGGCCTTTGCATCCACTCCAGAACTACCAGCGGGTTGTATAGTCACCGCAGCACTTGTTGAGTTTTGAACTTTGAATTTGAATACATGATCTAAAGGTTTTTCGACTTGTAACCAAATATCATTGGCTACAATTTGACCACTTAATGTTGGAATCGTTGGGTCACTCGGTTTAACTAATGGCAAATCGCCGGACAAACTTGGAATATTGAGGTAATTATTAAAACTATTTTTTTGGCACTGAAAATATTTTCCTTCATGGTAGACAATCTGACCATAATCATAAGATAAATTAGGACTCCAATCATCGCCTTGCTTTGCGGACCGAGGACCCGGCACTGTATTCGAACTACCAATCTTAGAAAAAAGTGAACCTTCCTGCAGAGTATAATCAGGACTGTTCTGTTGTGTCCAATTGGAAGCAAAATTCGTAGCAGTATTATCAGTGGGACTTAAATCAATGTTGGCAGTATAGTAAATTCCATTACGGTATGTGTGGTCGCCTTTATTGTAAGCAAAACCCTCATTCCAAGTTGTTGCTTCAGACCAATTATTTGAAAAATTAGCTAGCGTATTGTTTTCTGCATTTGTTGAAGAGTTAGCAAAATAAAGCTTTCCATTAGCTAATGCCATTTCTCCGGAAGCAACTGGAGAATTAGCCAACCACTCTGCAGGTTTGGAGATATTTTGTTTGGCTACATAAAAATCGTTATTATCTGAGTCATAGATATAATCACCGGCTTTTGCTTCCAGCTTTTTACCCGTTGAGTAAATGTGCTCTTTACCCTCGGTAGGTAAGTTGTTACCCAAAAGAAAAACACTACCATCTGATCTTTCTGTAAGGGCGACCAAATTTTGAAGACTCGCACTTATATTTGAACTATTAACTGTAGTATCAGTCAAAGACAGAGTCGAATTACTTTTAACAACGAAATATTGATTGTTTATCGTATCGTGGAGATACTGTCCGCTTTTAAGCTGTACATCGTCCGGTGCATAGCCCATTTCAATCAAACCAGAGGGCAGATAAACCGATACAGGACTAGTTGTCGTGCTCACCTCCTTAAAATATTTATTGTTAAGGGTGTTGGTGGTAGTGGTTGCCTCACTTTTGACAGTTGGGGAGACATTCGTAGGTTTTGTCCCCACAGTCATAGAAGACAACAAAGAAGCAGAAGGAGGATTCGGAGGAGTGCCCAATTCATTCCAATTCGAAGAGAAGTTCGCCTCGTTGTTACTCGATGCAGTAAGGTTGTTAACTGCCTCATAAAGCTTACCATCTTTGAATGCAGTCTCACCGCTTGTCACAACTTCACCAGTCTTCCATTCTCCCAAGTGAGAGGTTTTAACTTCAAAATATATACCGTCTCCGTTTGAATCCACGCCATCCCATACAACATCTCCAATAGCGTAGTCTTTTTTAGGATCAAATGTACCTCGCATCACATCGGATGCAACTAGGACAGTCTGGCTGTCTGGTGAAATATAATTTCCAGCCAAAAAAGGGGAAGAATTAAAAGGATCCAAACTAGCTGGATCACGAGGCATTGTGGAAGCAGTTGCCGTAGCTTGACTGAGTACAGAATTTATATCTGCTGCACTGAGAGTCACATTCTGATTGGCAAGATAATATTTATTATTTGTATCATCATGAATATACTGACCAGCATTTAATGATAGAGGAGTACCTGAAGACAACTTAACAACTTGTCCATTATAGGTAACTATATCTCCCGAAGGAGGAAAGTTTTCAACTATATGTTCTAGATTTGTAGGATCGACTTTAGTTGTATCCTGAACAAGAAAATAACGCCCCTCGTGTAAAATGACATCATTGTTGCTGTATTTTTCCTCAACAGAAAAAACCTGACCATTTTCCTTTATAAAAGAACCTTTTACAATGGAGCCTCCATCACTTGCTGCTACAAGTTTATACTCGAGGGTTTCAGGATCAAAAAACACAGCACCATCACTTTCAGAGCCTTTAATCAAAAATTCATTAACAGGTACAGCAATTCTTTTAACTGTATTTGCAAGGTCAGTAGCTAAGGCTGCACCCGGGTTATCGGATTGTTGATATTCCTGAATTTTACTAGAAAGAAGAATGTTTTGAGCGTAAGTATTTGCTTCTGACAAATCGGCAAAAAGTTTGCCATCAGGCGTAGAGTAATAAAACCTACTTGTCGTATCTACTACCTCTAACTTCCAATCTTCTCTTTTGACATCATAACCGCTACCAACTTCTTTCCAATAATCCATCCCACTGCTCACAGGAGAATGATTTACATTATCAGAAATTAATGACTCAAAAAGTTTACCATCATGCTCAACAATATCTCCCTGTTTGTATATATTAAGCCGTCTCCATCCATCGGTGTGTTCAATTTGAAGTGAAGATGTCCCGTCAACAAGTTTATCATTAACAGTTAATTTGCGGGTCCAATCACTTCCCTTAACAGCGTTGTCGACAAGTTCTTTTTCGGTCAATCCAAGTTCAGAATATTTAACACCAGGATATCGTGACGCAGTTTCCGCATTCAGTTTCTCTTCCAACTGCTCTGGAAAATAATAATTTGGGTTCCATTTTGTAGTGTAGGAAGAACTGGCACCAAAAGACTCTCCCACACTTCCGTAAACAATTAAATCACCATTCGTGGCAATCTCACTGTCTAACTTAGCATTAGGATTACGAGAAATATTACTGCTGGAAACACCTCTTACAAAAGCTTTATACTCCGAAGTTTCATAAGACGGAGAATCGGAAAGTAATTCAGTATCATTATTGATCAAGTCCTGTAATCTCGTGGCAATAGTCTGAGTGCTCAAACCATTTAGTTTTGACTGAACTACATACTCACGACCGTTTAGTTCAAAAATAATAACTTCATCCTTTTCAACTCTTCTTTTTCCATCATTACCAAGAATCCCGACCTCATTGAAAGAAAATGTTTTTGACTCTCGTTTACCTAAAAGAATTTCAGAATTACTAAATTCGGGTTTTAACTTTGTACCGCCAAATAATGACTGCTTTCGATGAGTAGAGTTTACTCTATTCAAAGCCTCCTCAATTAATTCGTTTAGCTCATAACCATAAGTCTCCATGGCAGGACCATTTAGACTCGACCCGGCGGTTCTAGCAATTTCCTGCCCTCGCTGATTTAGTTCTCTCAGTTTATCTAGGTTCAAATGTCCAGCATCAAGGTATTCTTTAGCGTAGGATGCATTCCTTTGGTACTGAGTAAGTTGCCCCTTTTGTGTTTCCAATTGGATCACACGCCCCAAACGCATCCCATCGTCTTCGGGTAAAGTAAGTTTCTGACCGCTCGAAATTTGAGCATCAAGCTTGAATCTTTGCTGATCCAATTCCTTTATCTTTTGGATAATCGCGTCGCTTGATGTTATGTTGGGTAATCTCATTTATTTATTTGAGGAGTCCCATAACAACGAGTTCTAACATTTTGTCGAGGGTATTTAGGACTCTAGAGGATGCCTGAAAGGATCTTTGGAATTGCATCAAATCCGCTACTTCTTCGTCTATTGAAACTGAACTCACTGCGTTTCTTTGTTCAAGAAGAAGATTTTCTATCGTTTTTTGATGGTCTATGTTATCGCTAAGATCAGACAAAGAATTGCCAATATCAGCATTTATATCCGAAATATCTTTGGCAAATTCATTATTCCCTAACTCTGCAATGGCTAGAGCAATATCATTAGAGCCTTGATCAAAATCTAAGCTAGCTACAATACTTTCTGCTGACAAATCATTATCAACAATAAGAGAACTAGCCAGATTCCAACCGTTGGCTAAAACAGCATCAAAAGAGAAGTTATCCCCTAATAGGAATTCACTATCGCCCTGTTCTAATCGAAAAGGAATATTTTCATATGCCAACATAACCGAACGACCATCATCTGCTGTGCCAATCAACAAGTCTTCTCCAGCATACGCATTGTCCGTTTCCATGGTAACATTCTGCATCTTTTTCGCACTTCCGTAAAAGGTATACAAAGAACCAGAATTAGTATCCTCAAGTTGCAACTGTCCATCAACTGTATCCCTAATTATATAACCTGTTCCCTCGAACCGTTCCCTTAGCTCTACTGGAATTACCGGTGTGGTGCTAGTAACAGTGAAAGTGTCATTTTCAGCATAAGCCAAAGTCATAGAAACTTCATTTCTAAATAACTTCATCTCCCCATTACCTTCGACACCATAAAGTCCAAATTCTTCCTCCATGATGACATTACGCCCCATGGTTGGACGGGTTAAATTAGCCTCAAAACCAAATAGATATTCACCTGGGGCATCATTAGGGTTATAAATTCCATTAATCTGGGTGACAAATTTTGAAACTAGATTGTTCAATGAAATCCGATAATCCTCAAGTTCAACTTGGCGAGCTTTTTGATAACCATGTAAAGAACCTGACTCTAGTTCTAGCTCTACACCATTAACAAAGAGTGCATCTGTTGAAGGTAAATTATTTGATGTGCTTAGAATATTAAAACCTTTAATTTCACCATTCTGGATAATCGCTTCAGCGACACCAATATTTAATTCCTGCAAAGAACCATTACTTATATTAAAACCGCCAGGACTTGACTTTCTCAATACTGATGTTGGTGAAAGTCCGGAATTAGCATCTGGTTTGAAAATATGAAAGTTATTCTTCCAAATTGCATCGTTTGGGTTAAATAAGTTAATTTGTGCTTCACCTGATATAGCATTCGGCTTGGCTTTAACTAAAAAATGCGTTGATGATGCTTCATCATAATAAATTTTACCCGAATCAAAATTTAATTGGAGTTCAGTAACCTGTTGTGCATCTTTTATAAAAGTAACCTGCTCAGGCAGAGATTGGACAGTTGCAACAGTGTCATCAACAAATGCACCTAAACGAATAAAATTAGAGGAAGAATGTGGTAGTTCGGTAGTTGCTGCATCTACATTTGCAACAGCCATGTAAAAATCACCCTGCGATCCAGAAGGAGCATTTGGATCGACAAATGAGATTACAGATCCAGCAGTTAATCCCTGTCCGTTAGGCCAAGCTATATTTAGGCTATTCGATCTTTGTGGAAGTGCATTTCCTATTGTAACAACTCCGGTCTGATCAACAGTTCCGGCTACATTAGAAAGAGATGAGAATTCTGCTCCTTTGGAAATATTTTGGGAAGCCTGATAATAAATATCATTAAATAAAAATACCTCACCTTTGGAATAATTTCTAGAGCTTAGAACCGAATCCGTTGCAGGATCGACAACCCCCAGCTCATTGGATACTGCTCCAACATCCGTGGTAGCCTGATAAACTTTTCCTTCGTAATAAATCTGCTCACCTTTAGATATAAAGTCTACATCGGAGAAGGTTCTTTTCGTTTCTTTAATGATCCCATTTGGCACATTGGCAATTGCCATGAAACGAGATTCATCTGATAACAAATCGCCTTTTTCTGTATTAACGAGTGCCTGATAGTAACTCCCACCCTCATAAAAAACTTCACCAATTTTCCTGGAACTGGAGGCCGGATCATTTGGAGTAGTACTGGCGATATCTCCACCAGTTTGTGGAGCAATTTCATTACCAACATCGACCGGTTGATTTGCCATCTGGATCGGTGCCACTTGCTGATTAACTGGGACCGCAACTTCCCCTTCCTGTTGCACTGCATCTTGAGCTTGTACAGTTAATTGCTCAGTTGGTTTAGGGGGAAGAATGCTGACAAGAAATGGTCCTTTAGAATCATCATACTTCGAACCACCTTTCAAAACTTCCAGTCTTCCAAGCTGTCCATTCGAATCAATCTTAGCCCTTATCAATGCTGAAGTACCCGCAGGATCATTAGGTGCAGGAATTGAGAACTCTTGTCCCCATTGATTTGAGAGAGACTTTGCCCCTTTGGAATCCAAAATATTTATTTTTTCTCCATTTTTGCCATCAACAAAAAGATTTACAAAGCCAGAAACCTCGCCTGTAGTTGCAGAAATATCATCCTCTTGTTTAAAATCCATGTAGCTACCCAACTCCTCTAGCAACTTTTGTCGATGATCTCGGTAAGATACTGCTTTGCCTTGATCAAGAAGTTCAAAACGGCGAACTTGAGTATTAACTTCATGAATTTGAGAAAGCAAAATATTTATCTGTTCTGTCGACCTCTTGATAACTTCAGAAATATCGTATTCTATTTGCTCCAAACTATGCCCAGCTTCATTGAACCTTTTGGTCAAAGTTTCAATTTTATGAAAAATTTCCTGCTTAATAGTTGGCTCATAGGGTGAAGCAGAAAGTTCCTGAAAAGAATTAAAAAAATCATTCAAAGCTCTGGTGAGACTGCCAGGTGCTAGATCACTTTCATGTAAATCATCAAGCCCAACATTTACACCTTGTCTGTTAATTTTTTCGCCTAATGCACTTTGTAATAATTGTAAAATTTCTTGTTGTGCTGCTAAAGATGCTCCATCTCCTTTCTCACTAATTACTCGAGAGTCTAAGATATGGTTTCTCGCATGATCAATACCACCTGCTTCAAGTCCAGAAGTCAGCAATCCTCCAAAAGAAGTATGCATGACTCCTTCCCTAGCAAGCACTCGCTGTCTAGCATATGACTCATCATTTACATGTGCAAGATTTTGACCAGCAATTTCTGCAGTCCGTGCATGATAGCGGAGTGCTTCAGAATTTTTGCTTATTTCTCCTAAAAGTCCCACGATTTAAAATTAGGCTGATTCGTTCAAGGACGATCGGCTATTTGGAGAAAGATGAACAGTATCACCTGAACGATTATAGGTTTTAGAATGTGATTTAGGATCCGTCACAGAAAGTAATTTATCTGTTACTTCACTTAAACGAGCTAATATCTTTTGATTTTGCGAAATTCTATGTCTGATCTGAGAAATTAATTTATTTATTTCCTCAATGATACTCTCAAACATAGGCTGGGTAACAAGAGGAAAATGCTCAACCAATTGATTAAGACTTGTATCACTGGGCCCTCCCATTGAATGAGCCAACGATGTGACAAAACCCTGCCTTCTTTTCTGAAGAATTTGACTAGCTTCCATTTGGGTCTGAACGGACTGATTGATTTCCATTAGACTTTCAGTGCGTCGGTCAAGAATACTTTGTTGTTGAGCATTTAGTAATCCTACCAAGCTGCCATACTCTTGAAGCTCATCTCTTAAGAGAGAAAGAAGATCTTCCCAAGTAAAGGACAAACTAGAATTCGGTTTCTGAGCAAGCTGAACCATTTTAAATTATTTCTTAATGTCAGGACTATCCGGTCCTTGTTTAGTTTGTAATTGTTGTTGAAGAATAGTTGATACACCAAAGCCCCCTCCCTGAGTAATACTTTCGGAAATAGCGTCAGTAAAAAAATGCCTGTACATTCGGTGTGCACCACCATCTTCATTAAAAACTCCTTTAAACATAGGCTTTAAAGCTTCCTTCAAAAACTGTTTCACTAGAACAGATTCAAACTGGTCACTGACCGCTGCAACTTTCTGGTCATGTGTTGTAGTTTTTGAATGAGCCATCTCCATGAGTATGGATGAGTCCATCCCAACATATTGCTTACCTATTGCATCAGATTCCATAAACTTGACTAATTAATGATTAACTCAGCTTGCAGTGCTCCAGCATTCTTGATCGATTGTAATATAGAAGTCATTTCACGTGTGGTAAGTCCAAGCTTATTTAAGGCTGAAGCCAATTCATTAACTGTTGATGCACCTGGTGGATCTAATTCGTCCAAGGGCTCAAAACGACCAACTTCTTCAATTAACTCGGCATTTTCTCCCTCTAGGATCGTGGTTGCACCCTGTGAAAAAGGCAAAGGTTGACTAACTCCTGTGGTTGGATTTAAGAAAATGGTAACATTGCTGCTACTTACGGCAACGGGAGAAATCCGTACATTCTGAGTGGCAACAATTGTTCCAGTTCTCTCATTGATTATAACGCGTGCAGGAACATCTGGTTTTACATCAATTCCACCTAATGCAGCCAAAAAATTAGTAGTCTGGCCACGAAACTCATTTGGTACCCTTACATTTACTACCCCGCCATCCACCGCCAATGATGTCCCAGGATAAAATTTATTTATAGCGTCAGCTATTTTAACTGCAGTTAAAGAATCAGGCGATCTGAGGATAAGTTCAATTTCACTTCCACTTGTTAGAACTTTACTTTCTATCTCGCGTTCGACTAAACCACCATTGCTTACTATGCCAACTGTCGGATGATTGACTTGAACATTTGCACCTCCTCCTCCTCCAGCGGATAACCCACCAATGGAAACGGCTCCTTGTGCCACAGAGTAAACTTTTCCATCTGCACCATAAAGAGGAGTCTGAAGCAAGATACCTCCCTGTAGAGAATCCGCGTTACCAATGGAGGAAACTGTTACATCCATCCTTGAACCTTCCTTTGCGAATGGTCCAATGTCAGCAGTAACCATAACAGCAGCAATGTTTCTTGACTTATCTGCTTTGTCTGCCCGTATACCTAAAGTTTCAAGTGCGTTCAAAACACCTAATTCGGTATATTCAATTCTGGAATCACCCTGACCGGCAAGACCAGTTACGATACCGTAGCCATAAAGCTGATTACTCCTTGACCCACGCACATCAGTCAAATCCTTAATCCGAGCACTGTAAACAAAGGAGGATGCCAAGAAAAATTGGCATCCGATAAGAAATAATTTAAATAACAAACTCAACATGAATTAAAATGGATTAATGACTGAAGCTATTCTTTGATACCAACTTTCCTTTTGAGCATCGTTTAAACTCCCCTTGGAAACAAATTCAATTTGGGCATCAGCAATATACTGAGAAGAAACAATATTTCTATATCTCAGACCTTCTCTAAAACCTATCCCAATATCTTCCTGCCTAACCATACCTTTCAAAACTGCATAGTAACTTTCACCGGAAAAAGTTACCATCCTAGCTCCTTCCAATACTAATACGCCATTTGGCAAAACATCGATAATAACAACACTTACCCTACCCTTAAGATCCTTGGTATTTGCAATGGATCCACCACCTTTATTACTACTTTTGGTCTCAATTTCAGTACCTGGCAAACCACCATTGTGCGTACCCATCTTACTGTTGGCAAAAAGAAACTGTTTAACAGCATTTTCAATTTGAGATTGTCGATTTCTTACTGAATTTTGAGAGGCTGCAAGAGAGGAACTTTCCCCAACATCTATAGTAATTAAATCGCCAACTGAAAAAGACCTTTTGTCTCCATAAAGCCCTTTTTCATTGTTGGTACTTTTTATCCACAAGGAAGTAGCAGAAAGATTGTTAAAAACAAACAAGGAAAGAATAATTGTGAGAATTTTGATCATATTATAAGTGCACCTTAACACTGTTTTCATTGAGAACCTTAGCTTGAAATTCTTTTTTAGATGAAAGATTTTTTACCGTGACATCTCCACCAGCTACCCCATTTTCGAGTGCCATGCCTTTCATAGTAACATAGATCCCATTTCCAGAAGCAAAAACATCAACTATTTGACCTCTTTTCACCAAGGTAACTTTTGAAAGTAAATTCCATTTAATTGGAGAATTTGCTTTGATGTTATTTGCGAACTGATATCCATTAATATTTGAACCGGCAGGAACTGCACCAGCGTATTGCTTTAGAATGTCAACTGGTCTCTTACTAAGTTCTACATTGCTTAATCGGGCACCACGCTGAACAGGAGATTTAGAAAAAAGGACATCTACATAATGACCTAATCTTAAAGGCTCAGCAAAATTACCAATTAACTTACCGTTATCCCAAATACTAAATCTAGTGAATACACTTGGCGACAACTGATCGGGAGAAGAATCAGATATCTTTAAAATAAAATTAGAGCTAACCTTCAGGGGTGTCCAAGCTCTAGTTAGGAAAGCAACCACTTTACCTGAAGCCTGGTATCGATGAGAGATGCTCTCGCCCAAACTTTTTTCTAAAGTCTCTCGATCCAAATTTAAAACTAAATTCTTGTTAAAGCCTTGGTTGGATGAACGGTTATATGGGTTGGATGAAATATACGCGGAAGACTTTGTCAAAACCTTAACTTCCGACTGAACGGGGTCGAAATCAAAGGAATCAACAAATCTGTTAAGGTCTGCAAAAGCTAGGCTAAAAGGAAAAAAATACAGATAGAAATATCGCATCGCCTACCTTTTCAGCTGATTGACTCTAGCTAGCATATCGTCAGATGTTTGTATGGACTTAGAATTAATCTCATATGCCCTTTGTGCGATAATCATATTAACCATCTCCTCAACAACATTTACATTGGACATTTCAAGATAGCCTTGCTGTAAAACTCCGAACCCATTTTCTCCTGGAGCACCAATTTCAGGAGCTCCGCTTGCCTCAGTTTCAATGAAAAGATTACCTCCGGTTGCCTTCAAACCAGCAGGATTAGGAAAACGAACTAACTCAAGTTGGCCAATAATCTGAGTACCGTCTGCAGTTTCAACAGACACTTCTCCAGTTGGCGAAACAAAAACATTAGTTACTTCGGGATCAATTTGAAGACCGGCAGCCAAAGGCAACGCATCTGCAGTTGTTATTTGACCATCAGGACCGACTTTAAAAGCACCATCTCTCGTGTAAGCTTCTGTACCATCAGGCTTTTCGACTTGAAAAAAACCAACACCATCAATCGCAATATCCATTTTTTCGCCGCTTTGAGTAAGTTGGCCCTGAGTGAATATTTTTGCGGTTGATACAACTTTAGTACCGTTTCCCATCTCAACACCAGTAGGAACAACATTTCCTGCACCTGTTTGTCCACCAGATTGTCTTGGGTTTTGATAAAGCAAATCCTGAAATTCGATTTTGTTCTTCTTGTATCCGGTAGTATTTACATTTGCTATATTATTTGAAATGACATTCAGGTTCATTTGCTGAGCCTGCATTCCAGTAGCACCCGAGTATAAAGATAAATTCATGAGAAATAAGTAATAATGGTTATGAAGTTTGTCCTAAAGTTCCTATTGCTTTACCGATATTTTGATCAAAAGCCTGAATCATTTTCTGATTGGCTTCGTGAGCTCTTGAGACCTCAATTAATCCTATCATTTCTTCTATCGCAGATACATTACTTGATTCAAGGTATCCCTGCATCACCGTGAATTGTGTAGGTTCGGTAGGTTCTGGCGTAACTTCAGGGTCCTTCGCTACAAATCCACCACCCACCTTTTGAAGATCTAAAAGAGGGTTTTCGAAAGAAAAAACACCCAGTTTACCAATATTTTGATCACCTTGAAAAATTTGACCTTCTTTATCAATGGTCAAATCACCCCCACCAGGAATAGTCTGAATATTTGCTCCACCATCGTCAGAAAACTGGTGCCCCATGCTATTTACCATGATACCTTGAGAATCGATATAAAATTGTCCATCACGAGTGTAAACCGCATCACCATTTTGGTTAAGCAGGGCAAAAAAACCTTCACCCCTGAGAGCCAAGTCCATAGGATTATTTGTCTCCTTCATTTCACCCTCGTTGTAATCGACCTGGTTTTTCATGACTGGAAAAGAACCGGGCATTTCATTTCTCAAACGATCATGAGTACTACGAGCAATTTCACCACCTTCAACCGCTTCGAAACTTACCGCGACTTTTTTAAATCCTGCTACATGACTAGCAGCGATGTTATTAGCGATAACATTTTGATATTGCTCTAATCCTCTTAAAGCAGAAGCGTTTTCGTATAAAGATAAATTCACGCATGCATGAAAGCAATAAACATGCCAATAAGAACAAGATGCGGAACCTTAATCTGCGAAATAACTTAGTATTCGCAGTTGAGGTCAATTATTCGTCCATCAGGTATATGAATAAGTATATTAACTGGAGATCCATCTACCGAAACAACTTCTACCTTAATACCGCTATCATCTTGATGAATCAATTCTGTCTCAGTGTCTAAATTTTTTTGAGTTGGTGACTCTGTAGCAGGTTCGGATAGTTGTTTATTTGGGTCGGTCAAATATGGACTGAACGAACTCGCAGATTCATCGGAATTACCCTCATGAGCATTCGAACCCCTTCCTGATAGATAACTTTCCATAATATAAATTTAGAAGTTCAAGTAACGGAAATTTATTTTGGTTGAGCAAGATCTTCTTTGCTCATATCCAAAACAAGACTTAACTCAACCCTTCTGTTTTTTTCAGGCTGATTTGGATAGCGTAAATTATTTGGTTTTGTTGAACCGTGACCCGTAATTCTTTCCAGTTTTCCATCTAGTTCCCCGGCAGAATAATGAACAAGGGCATCTGTAACCTCTGTACCTTGATCCAAGGACATTGACCAAGGATTAGAACCAGGCTTGTTGCCAATACTTTCAGGCAAGTCATTGCAGTGCGAATCTACTCTGTAAACCAGGACATGTTGTGAGAGTAACCAAGACATTCTTTGCATTACTTTTCTTCCATATGTAGTTAATTCTGAGGAGGATGTTTCAAAAAGTGGTTTTTCGTCACCATGAAAAAGTGTTACCTTAAGACCTTCCGAAGTCGCTTCAATCTGCATAGTTGAATCGTCAATCTCATGAAGTTTTAATCTTTGAAACCAGTCTTGAGCAATTCTATGCAACACATCGATATCAATGGATGTAGTATCGTCAGTGTTTCTCATTGTAGTGTCAGATCTACCAACTATCTGATCAACCATACTTCCTGGACGAGCATCTTTTTGCTCAATTGGAGTAGACTTAGGAACACCAGCCTTGTAAGGATCTCGAAAAAAACGAGTTGTGGCAATGATTACTTCTTCATCCTGTGACAAAATCCACAAGACAAGAAATAGAGACATCATTCCAGTAACAAAGTCAGCATAGGCGACCTTCCAGGCACCCCCGTGACTTCCAGATAGAAATTTTTGACTCTTTTTGAAGTAAGTAGACATATCTTCCAAAGAAAAGATATCAGCCCCCTTTGGCTGCGTCCTTACATTTTTCTTCAAGTTCGTCAGCAGTAGGCTGAATCAGATTGTCCAAAGACCTACGACCAATTTCGACTGCCATAATGGGAGACAATCCGGTTGCAAAACCAGAAACAGATCTCTCAACAATATGGTAGTATAAAAATTCTTGTGTCTGATTTAAAGACACTAAGCGTCCGAGTGGTATACCGATTCCATAAGCCAAGAAAATTCCAAGGAAAGTACCACTCAGGGCCGCTGCAACTTTAGCACCAACTGAAGAGGGGTCTTCTAAATTCGACATGGTATTAATAATACCAAGCACAGCAGCAACAATTCCAACACCCGGCAAAGCGTCAGCAATCATCTCAATAGCCTTAATGGAACGACCCGCTTCTGCCTCTCGGCTACTAAGTTCAGCTTTTAAAATCCCTCCAATCTCTGCTGGTTTACATCTACCATCAACAATTGGTCTAAGTGAATTGCATAAAAATTCGACTAAACCAGCATCGTTCAAAAAAGAAGGATATTTAGTAAAAATTGTACTGTTCTGAGGATCACTAACATGCTCATCTAATGCAGGAGTGCCCTTTCTTCTACCCAGCATGAATAGTTCATAGAGCAAAACAAGTAAGTCGATAAACTTATCCTTACTGGCAATGCCACCTTTGAAAGCCTTGATGATATCAATTTTGAGACCAACCAATACGCTTGTCGGGCTTGAAACGACAAGAATACCGAGACCAATCCCGCAAATAATCATAATTTCTCCTGGGTGTACAAGAGATATCGGATTTCCACCAGCAGTCATAAAACCACCAATACAGGAAGCGAAAACGATAACCATTCCTACTGCAAGCAACATAGCATTAAAATATTTTTAAATTAGTGATTGAAAGTGTGAGCGCAATGTCAACACAGATTGTGATAGAATTTGACTAATTCGTCCTTCTGACAACCCAAAAACATGAGCTATTTCAGATAACTTAAGTTCTTCGTAATAATATAACATTAAGATTTTCTTTTGTGGATCAGGGAGTTTTTTGATTTCATCCCTGAGAAGAACCACTTTTTCCCGATGTTCAGTCTGTTCAAGAGCATCCTGATCGGTCGGGTCTGCTATAGTCTCGGATAAAGAAGTGGAATCTTCTTCAGAAGAACTTGAATGAATAGGTCCATCAAAAGGAACAAAAGTGATTGGTTGCGTTTCATGAAGAAGAACTTCGTACTCTGATTGGCTTAAATCAAGTTCCTTCCTTACTTCATCAACAGTAACCGATCTTTTAAATTTAGATTCTAATTCGGAAATTGTAGCCTGCAAAGATTTTGCTTTGGCTCGATTTGCTCTTGGCAAAGAGTCAATTTTTCTAAGTTCATCAAGTAAAGAACCTTTAATTCTCAACGCCGCATAATTTCCAAATGATTTCCCTTTGGAGGGATTAAATTGATTTACAGCAGTAATGAGTGCTTTTACTCCGATGCCATACATATCCTCCATTTCATAGTAATCAGGAAAATGGTATTTCATTCTGGATACAATTGACTTTACCAAAGGAAGATAATCCTCAATTAGCTGATCCCTCAATTTCTTATCAGCCATTGATTCTTTGTATTTCATGGCCGCTTCTTTCATGCGAGAAGAATTACTCACCATGGACTGGCTTTCCGGAGTATTCTTTTTTGCACTTGTGAGATTCATTTAAAATTAAGCTTGTGCTTCTACCAATGGACGAGAATCGGTCGACGCCGCAGAGTTGCTTGCCTTCGTGAGTGAAACTGGATCTTGTTCAAGGGAATTGTGTAGAGCAGATGAAGACATTTCAGAAGGGTTGGACGAATCAGAATTTAAGAGAATTGAATTCAATATAAATCTTAATAAAAACCTGCCTGCAATCGAAAAAAATAAACACCCAAATGAGGCGAGAACAAGTGTTTTAATTATATCTTCTGAAATAATCAAAGCAAAGAAGAAGAAAAATAAAAAACCGGTAAAACCTGACAAATAGAAGAAAAATCGAGCGTCGTTGTTCATTATTTAAACTTTTCTGTATGAAGAAAATCCCCTTGCATACAATTCTTCGGGGAATGTTCTAGCAATCATTTGATTTAAAACATTGGTGCTGAAATCACCTGTTACATTCTGGCCATTACAAACGCAAAGAGGAGTAAAATTATTCCTCAAAATCATTGGCCACAATTTAGTAGAATTTGTTAATTCATCAAAATGAGTAAAAGCTAAATGGGTTGCCCCAACACGGCTACCGAGGTTGAGCGATTTGTTAAGTACTTGCTTATCATATGCTGAATTAAGTACAAGGACACGGGTTTGAACTTCTAGTGCATCAAGTGTTTTTGATGTTTCGATCCAATCATCCAACTGACCGAGTGAAAGTCCAGGGAAATCCAAATATAGTGGGTTATCGAAAGAAGCATCTGGCACCTTTTCTGCCTCACGAAAAAGAGTGACACCAACAACCTCACAGAAAATTCTTAGTGCATCATCCGGATTCGGAACACCATTTTCTACCTTAAGAACATTCGGGCTCTTTTTGTTCATGAAAACATCATGAGCAAGGAATTTACAGAGAGTTGTGGTCTTTCCAACACCTGGGGCTCCAATTAGAGCTATTTTATCACCCACACTCTTATTTTCGAGAGATTTGTATCTATCAGTTAAGCCAACAGTGATTTCCTTTAAAGTGTCAGCCAGAGACATATCTTTAAATTCTCTCCAATTGGACCAAGCTTCAATATCTCGAATTAATTGTTCATCGAATCCAGCTTTAGTCAAAATTTTTATAGAGTCTGTTTGGTGGGAATCAAAACTTTCATTTTCACTCAATTGATTAGGTTCAACCGAGTTTGTATTTTCTTGAGTTTCTTGATTTGAAGGAATGACTGAGTTTTCCGGGCTAGAGGGTGTAGGAAGTTTTGAATTTTCTATCAATTCAGTTTCGGGAAGTTCAGACTCATCATTTTCAGAAGGAATCTCAGCAATAACTTCTAATTTTGGAGATGATATAAATCTCTTCAAGCCCTCACCCCCAATCTGACGAACCGATAATACTCTAGCATTATCCCCCAACTTTTCTCGGATTACGCGTACAGCTTCTTCGGCAGATTTTACAGTTAGGCGAAATCTTTTGCCCGCGTTCGAATCTGTCTCTTTATTTGATAAAGTATCCATATTACGCAGCAACGGTCAATTCTTCTGGATTCTCATTATTAGTGGATTTTTCCATTGCAGATATAATATCCTGAGGCAAGGATTGATCTTCAACAGCGATTGCCCCAAATGGCTCAATTTGAGTTTCTGTAGGTAACTCCTGGTAAGCGAGGACAACGAGTTGAGGATATGAGGGTTCCATAAAACGGCGAAATGCCAACCTTAACTCAGTAGTTGTAACTATAATAGGGGAAAGTCCCCTCTCGGTCATTTCTTTTATTTTTGGTTCAATATCATTTATGATACCCTCTGTCAGACTGGGATCCATAACTAAACCAATGTCAAACTGACTTCTTTTCACCCTACTTATTAAAGTCTGTTCGAGCCTAGGCTCAAAAGTCATAGCTAGTAACTTGTTGGGTTCAACCTCATACTCTTTCACAAAATACATTCCTAACCTTTTTCTAGCCTGCTCAGAGAGATCATCCGGATTCTTGGTAATGTTCGCCATATCGGCAATTGTTTCAAGAATGATAGTAAGGTTCTTTATTGAAATTTTCTCCCTTAATAAATTCTGCAATGTTCTTTGTATGATGCCGACATTAACCAAATCAGGAAGAAGTTCACTGACTAAAGTAGGGTTTTTATCCTTAATTAAATCCAACAATCTTTGAGTTCCTTCCCTCTCAAGAATCAAATAAGAGCTGTTTTTTAGAACATCAGCAAGATGAGTCACCAAAACAGATGCTGGATCAACAACAGTACAGCCTTCTATCTCTGCATTTCTTCTTTCATCTTCTGGAATCCACATTGCCTGAATTCCAAAAACTGGCTCTATAGTTGGAATTCCATTCAGTTTACTAGCATCACCACCACCCATACTCATGGCTAGAACTCTATCAGGTACGATAGTTGATCGTATTATTTCCTTCCCCCGAAGAAGAAAACGATATTCATTTGGCTCAAGTTCAATGTTATCCCGGACTCCTATAGTCGGGAGAAGCATGCCCATCTCACGAGCAAAATTTGTTCGAGCTCCAGTTATTCTGTCGAGTAAATCGCCACCTTTCTTCTTATCGGCCAAAATAAGTAAACCGTACCCCATTTCCAAACCAAATACTTCCTGCTCAATTGCACTTTCCATGGGAGACAATTTAGGCTCCTGCTCACCATCATTGGGCAAGGCAGAAGGAGGGATTTGCCCCGCATTTTTGGCAGGTGTAAGGCCAACTCCAACATTAGGCTGTCCAATTTCTTCTATGCTGGAGTCTTCAGCATTTGAAATTTTATTGAAGTAGTAAGCAGAAGCTAAACAAATAATAGATAGTATAAAAAATGGCCAAAAAGTTTCCGACAGAAAGAATGCAAATAACAAAAGCATTCCACCGGCAATAGCTATTGCTCTTGGATAAATAGTGAGCTGCCTTCCTACAAATTCTCCTAAGTTTGCTTCCTCAGAAGAACGAGTCACTAAAATACCCGCTGCAATAGATATTATAATGGCGGGAATCTGACTAACCAAACCGTCACCAATCGATAAGATGGTATATTTTTCCAAAGAACCTGTCATGGTCATATCTTTTTGAAAGTAGCCGATAAGAATTCCTCCAATTATGTTGACCACGGTAATAAAAATACCCGCAATTGCATCCCCTCTTACAAATTTACTAGCTCCATCCATCGAACCGTAAAAATCAGCATCTTTTTGTATCCTTTCACGCTTCGCAAGAGCTTCTGCTTCTGTGATAACACCCGAGTTCATCTCGGCATCGATCGACATTTGCTTACCCGGCATTGCATCAAGAGTGAATCTGGCAGTAACTTCGGCAATTCTTCCAGCACCTTTTGTAATAACTACAAAATTAATGATGACTAAAATTAAAAATATAACAGTACCTACGACATAATTTCCTCCAACAACAAAAGTTCCAAAAGATTCGATTACCGAACCAGCATCTCCATCCAGTAGTATAAGTCTAGTAGAAGCAACATTGAGACCTAAACGGTACAAAGTAACAGAAAGAAGCAAAGTTGGAAAAACTGAAAATTCTGGGGGATCTTTTACATAAATAACAGTGAGTAATATGATCAAAGAAATCGCAATACTTACAACTAGAAGAACACTCAAAATATCCTTATGCACTGGAACAACTAGAAGTAATACTGCCCCGAACAAACCAAAAACGAAACCAAGGTCTGAATTACCTCCAAACCTTGCAAAAGTTGATCTAAATTTGCTCAAAAAACTTTGCATATTAATTAATTGGTTTGGCCAAAAGTCTCCTCGCCTTCAATCTGTGAAAATAGTATGCATGAGTTTTATAAACCTGTGCCAATATTTCAGCAACAACCTGGTAAAAATCAAGAGGTATAGCCTCTCCAACTCTCCCGAGAGCAAATAAAGCCCTAGCCACTGGTTTGTTCTCAATGGTAGGTACTTCGTACTCTGCAGCTAAAATTTTTATCCTTCTGGCCAATAGATTTTCTCCTTTCGCGACAACCACTGGAGCAAGATCCATGCCTTTTTCATATTTCAATGCAACAGCATAATGCGTCGGATTGGTCACAACAACATCTGCGGTACCCACATCGGCCAAATTTTGACCTGAAAGAAGTTCGAGAGCTTTCTTTCGTTGAGCTGATTTTACCTCAGGAGAAACTTCCTTGCTCTTATTTTCTTCTTTGACTTCTTCTTTGGTCATTTTCATTTCATCATCATTTTCCTTCTTTTTTATTAAATAATTAATAATCGCTATGATTAGAAGCATCAGAACTAGAATTGCGAACATGACCACAAACAATTCATAAATAAAGATTGGTATGTGCTGAATCGGTACAGGAGCATAAAAAATTGGATCATCCAAAAAGAGGGCTAAAGTTAGCCAAACCACAATTCCAATAAATGTGAATTTCAAGAAATCTATCATGAATGTTTTAAGTCCTTTAATGCCAAAAATTCTTTTAATTCCACTTATTGGGTTTAACTTATTAAATTTAGGTTCTGCAGCTTTTGGGGTTAATCTAAAGCCTGTTTGTAATCCTTCTGCAACGAAAGCAGCAACAAAAGTTAAAGCTAACATCGGAAAAACAACCCAACCTAACATCTTAAAAGAATTGACCAACAAACTAGCAATTCCTTCCTGTGTTGCAGTTACTTTGTGAAGGTTTTCAAATAAAGACTTAGTAAATAACATTACCTCTTTTGCCTTAGTTGCAGCGTAAAAAAGAATGACGATCAAACCGGCCAACAGCGTGAGCGTCATTCCTATTTCAGGAGCCTTTGCAAATTGCCCTCTTGACCTTGCCTCGCTTAACTTCTTAGCAGTTGGCGGTTCTGTCTTTGAACTTTTATCTACATCAGACACCGACTAGCCAGGTTGAATAATATCAAGCATAACTTCTACCGACCTTCGACTACCGTCAATAATGTATGAGGTTATCAAGAGGATTGAAGAAACTAACAAAACAAGACCTGATAAAATGCGAATAGCAAAACTTGTCATAAAGACATTCATTTTTGGAACTGCTTTACCTAGAACAGCAAAAGAAACATTAATCAAAAAGTTTAAGGCAATAAAAGGAGCTGCAATTAAGGTTCCTAAAATGAATACTTGCCTTACCTCCTCAACGAATTCTAGTGTAGGATTAACAGTAAGGAAGAATGATCCAATAGGAAGAATTTCAAAACTCATAACAAACGCCTTGAGGACATCATAGTGAATCCCCTGAACGAAAAAAACCAAAAGGCTGAAATAATATAAAAGTGTAGTGATAGTAGAATCTGATGAACCAAGGAGGGGATTTACACTGTTACTTGCCATAAGCCCAATTTCATAAGAAATTAGATGACCAGCTAATTCCACAGCAAAAAACAACATTCTAACTACCATTGCAAGAAGCAGCCCAATACAAATTTCATTAATTGACAAAATAATGGCTCCAGCAAAATGATCGGCTATTTCAAGATTAGCAGGTACCAATGGATTTATAATTAGCGACAGAATCAAACCAAAAGCAGTCCTAATTTTCACAGGTATCATTTTCCCTGCGAAAAGCGGAATTCCCATAAAAAAAGCACCTGTCCTTAAAAAAACAAGAACCCAAACAACGATCTGACCGGCCTCTATTGTCACTGGGCCATTGTAGGAATCATATTAATCATCGAAATACAAAATTCAGTCAAAGTTTTTAAAATAAAATTAGCAGAAAGAACAATAGCCAAGGATACGCAGACCAACTTGGGTACGAAAGTAAGAGTTTGTTCCTGTAAACTTGTAATGGACTGAATAAAACTAACCAACAATCCAACAACAGTAGCAGTTCCGAGGATTGGAATGGCAATGATCAAACCAGTTTGGAGCAGATTCCTCATAATATCGACTGCCATTTCCATTGTCATAAATAAACGCTCCCTTAGGCAATATTAAAGCTGTTAACAAGAGATTGAATTACCAAATACCAACCATCTACTAGAACAAATAAAAGTAGTTTAAAAGGCATGGAAATTACAACAGGAGGCATCATCATCATACCCATTGACATCAATGTTGAAGCGACAATAAAATCAACAATAATAAAAGGTATAAAAATTAAAAAACCCATTTGAAAAGCCGTACGAAGCTCACTCAAAACGAAAGATGGAACCACAATACTTAATGGTAATTCATCGCGAGTCATCGCACCCTGCCTAGAAATTTCG
>MDSZ01015608.1_pt1 | contig 26176 bp, 20 predicted proteins | sample 811201 | NCBI WGS metagenome assembly MDSZ01 (sample SAMN05326647, study PRJNA326480) | marine metagenome | isolation source: seawater | place: Indian Ocean: North | collected 2010 | reverse complement strand
CGAGATGATAGGCATAGTTCATCCGGTCGTCGGGCAGGTGCGCGAAGCGCCCCGCCATCGCCGCCTTCAATTCCAGGCAATACTCATCATAGGGCGCGTCATGGCCCTGCGCCGCGCCGTGCATCCAGAAATGCTGGAAGCCCGCTGACCAGTGATCCTTGCCCGTGCCACCGAAGCTGTGGAAATAGCCTTCGCCCGGCACGCGCCAGTTTTCGAACTGGATGCCCAGCTTGAAGGTCGCCTGGGTCGCGCGCATGAAATCGGCTTCGTCGATGCCCAGGATGCGGTTATAGGCGACGAGGGGTGGGATGGTGCTTTCGCCTACGCCGATCGTGCCGATCTGTTCGCTTTCAATGAGCGTCACCTGCGCCACCGGACCCAGCGTGCGGGCGAGCGCGGCGGCGGTCATCCAGCCGGCGGTGCCGCCACCGGCGACGATGATGCGGCGGGGGAGGGACGGCTGTGTCATTGCGACAGGCTCCTCAGCAGAAACTGGTGCATGCGGGCCGCAGATTGCGCATCGAGCGGGGCGAGCACGCCTTGACCCTGCGCGGGAACATGGTCGCGCGCGTCCGCGCCGCCCGAAAAGACATAATGGTCGAACATCGCGCGCCACACGGCGCGTTCATGGTCGGGCAAATCGCGGATCGTCATGATCGCATGGTGCAGCGCGTTGTTGGGCTGGCCGAGATAGCGGGGGCTGTCGCGCCACCAATAGTTCATCAATATGTTAAACTGCGCCAGCCCTTCGACATGATGATACCAGAGCGACGGGATGAAGAGCGCGTCGCCGGGCTCCAGCTCGGCGACCTGCGCGTGAACAAGCGCGTCGCGAAATCCGGGATGAAGGGTGAAGTCGGGCGCGGCGAAATCCACCATCGAAATGGGCCGCCCGGCCGGGGTGATGTCAATCGGGCCGAGATAGAGATTGGCGAACTGATCGGGCGGGAACAGGGTGAAACGCCGCCGCCCCGCGACCACGCAGGCCAGATTGTCGGGAAAGTCGTTATGCGCCGCGATCCGCGTCCCATTGCCGATCCACAGCGACAGCAGGGGCGCGCGTTCGCCAAGGTCCAGCGGATTATCCTGCGCGACGCCGTCGAAAAACTGATGGACATCGACCGAACCGAGATAGACGGTCGGCACTTGGTCGAACGGTAGATTTTCCGCCTTGTCGAATCCGGCGAAAATGTCGGGCAGGCGGCCTTTTCCCATGCGGAAATTGACGCCCATCGCATCGTCATAGAATAGCCGGCCGCCAATGTCGGGGCCAGCCATCGAGACGGTGAAGTCGATCGGACGGGCCTTGTCCGCCAGATAGGCGCGCACCGCCCGGTCGCCCTGCAGCGCCGCCTTCACGAGCGGCCAGTCGGCGACCAGCCCGCGCACGACGAAGGGCGTTTCTTCGCTGGCGAGCAGCGCATCGAGCGCCGCCGCATCCGTGACCTTCAGCTCTCGCACCGGGGGCAGGGCGGCGGGGGCCAGTTCAGCCATGGGCGATCCGGCGGTTCTTGCGCGCGACCAGTTCGCTGAACTGCGCGACGGACGCGACCGCCATGAACAGCGGCATCAGATGCCCCGCGCCATGAAGGTCAGCGAGCGCATCGGCATCGAGCGCCTGCAGTCGATCCTCATTGACGATGTGAAAGCCAACAAGGCTATTGTTCGATCCGTCGATCAGCGGCACGTCGATAGTGAAGGGTTCGAGCAGGTCATGCCGCACGAGCGCGGCAAAAAAGTCGGCGCTGGCGCGATAGGCCGCATCGAGATCGCCCAGGCGTTGGGCGATGAGGTCGAGATAGGGGCTGGGTTTGCCGGCGGCGTCAAACAGCGCCTCGCCATCCTCGCCAGTTTCCAAGACGCGCGGGCTGGCCATGTCGATATGAACTTGGCCGCCCGGTTGGCCATCAACGCCCCGTCCGATCAGGAAAGGTTGCACCGCCTGGGCCAGAGGCTTGTAGCCCGCGTCCCAGTGGCCTTCCTCAAGGAAAAGATTTTCGCCATTTTCAAATCCGAACAGCGCGACTGCGCTGAACGCGCCGCTGGCCTGATCCCGGCGGAAGAGGATGGGGAAATGCGCCTGCGCCTGGCGAAATTCGGCGGGCATCAGCAGGCACGCCATGACGCCGTCGCCCAGCTCCGCCGCGCTGTCGGTGCGCACGCGCAGATCGCGATGGTTGAGGGAGTCGAGAAGCTGGTGCTGGCTCATGACAGGCGGGACGCTCCAATGCTTGGCCCCGCCCCGATGGCAAGGCCGCGCCGGATGCAATGCCCGGCGCGGCCTTGTCCCATCCCGCGGGACGGTGATCAAGCCGGGTCAGAAATTGACGCGAATGCCCGCGCCATAACGGGCATAGCCCGGTGAGGCGAAGAAGACATTCTGGTCGCTGCGCAGATGGCCGCGACGGCTGGACCCGGTGAGGTTGATCGCCTCGACAAAGGCGGTGTAGCCCTTCTTGAACTCCCAGCTCGCGCTGGCGTCGACCTGGCCATAGGCTTCGACATAGAAGGGATTGGGGCCGGTGCCAGACAGGAATTCGTCACGCCAGTTATAGGCGACACGGGCCTGAATGCCGTTCTTGTCATAGAAGAGAACCGCGTTGGCGCTGTCCGACAAGCCGGTGAGCGCAAATTGCGCAACGCTGGACGGCTGGCTGTTGTCGTAGGTCGCGTCACCCCGGACGATGGTATAGTTGAGGATGGTACCAAAACCCGTGTCCCAGAAATTATGCTGGATCGCGAATTCAAAGCCATAGAGATGCGCGGTCTGGTCCGAGTTGACCGGCGTCGTAACCTGGAAATTGACCGGATTGTCTTCAGGCAGGCCCAGGATCTTGCCGGTATAATTGCCGGTCACAGGATCGAAGCTCTGAATTTCCACCGACGAGGGATAGTTGGCGAAGATATAGTTGCGGATCGCTGTCGTGCTGGCGCCAGCGCCAAGCGCCGCTACCGCCGCCTGATAGCGCGGACCATCGGCCGGGTTCGTGAGGCCGAAGGCGTCGGTATCAACTCGCGTGCTGGAGATGAAGTTGCTGACCCGCTTGTCGAAGAAGCCGACCGACATATAGCTGGCCGGGGCATAATACCATTCGGCCGACAGGTCGATATTCTTGGACTTGTAGGGCAGCAGGCCCGGATTGCCGCGTGCGCCGGTGCCGCCGCCGATGCGGAACAGCTGGTCGAGCGTCTGACCGCCCTGCATCGAGGCATAGTCGGGCCGGGTGATAGTGTGGCTGTAGCTGGCGCGCAGCTTCACATTGTCGATCGGTTCGAAGTCGACGTCGAAGGCGGGCAGCCAGTTGTCATAATCGCCCCGGAAGGTGGTGAAATCGCTGCCGCCGCCAAAGACCAGGTTGAATTCGTTGATCGACACCCATTCGGTCGCCGTCGGCACCGGCACCAGCGCCGATGACTTGATCTTGGTCTTTTCATAGCGCAGGCCGGCGCGGAAATGGGCCGGGCGATTGGCGACGTCGAATTCGAAATTACCCTGGATATAGGGGGCGACGGTGCGTTCGCGGATGCGGCGGTCGACGGTGAAGGAGGAGAGGCAATTGCCGTCGCCGCCGCAGATGCCGTTCAGATCATCGAGGAACGACACCATTTTTTCGAAGTTGAACGTATAGAATTGCTGGATCATCGCCGGGTCGCTGGCGCCCGACACGCCCTTGAACTTGTCGGGGATGCTGGTCAGCGTGAACAAGTCGTCGGGCATCTGTTCCTTGGTGGTGGAACCGGCCCAGGTATCGTTCTGGATATAGCCATAGGCCGAACGCACCTTGTTCTCGATATAGGTCACGCCAAAATCGAGGCTGTCGAGAAGCGAACTGTCGAAATCATAGCTGCCGCGCAGCTGCGCTTCGTTGATGCGATCCTTGAAATAGGCGTTGCGGAAGGCGTTGCCGGTCGCCTGGATATTGCCGGCGTCCAGCGGGTCAATGCCGTCGTGCATGGTGACGGAAATGACCGGCAGGTCGTTGGTATAGTCGACCGTCTGGCTGGCGACGCCGAAAATGGCGGTGCCGACCGAGGTGCTGGTGCCATAGGGGTTGTTCGCGCCGGATTCCGCGGTCGAATGATGCGCGTCCAGTTCCAGCCGCAGGCCGCCGGGTCCATCCCAGGCGACATTGCCACCCAGCGATTTGTTTTCGGACCGGTTTTCGGTCAGCGATCCCGAATAGGACAGGTCCTTGCCTTCATTGACGCCGAAGCGCTCGGTGTAGAAATTCGGACCGGCGACCGGACCGTCGGTCCAGCTGCTCGACACATCGTTGAAGTTGAACCAGATGCCGACGTTGGAATTGCGCACCTGAACGGTGTTGCGCGAATAGGTATAGTCGATCGTCGCGGTCAGATTTTCCGCCGGGCGAACCTGAAGCACGACCTGCCCGTTCAAACGTTCGCGGCTGATATCGTTAAGGTCATAGCTGGCGTTCTGCTGGACCTGATAGACGTCGTTGGGGCCGGGGCGGTTTTCGATATTGGCGAAGCGCGGATCGCCCTCCATGGGGAGCGAGCCCCAGTTATTTTCAGACCCCAGATAGCCGTCGCGCCAGCCTACATTGGCCTGGTTCACGCTTGCCTTGCGCTTTTGCCACGATCCGGTGACGGCGATGCCGAACAGGCCATCGGCAAAGGTATCGGAAATGATGCCGGACACCTCAGGCGTGATCGGATCGCTGTTGTTGCGCGAGCTGTCATAGACGCCTTTGACCGCGAAGCTGCCGCGAAGGCCGGGCCGATCGAGCGGGCGGGGGGTCTTGATATTGATGGTCGAGCCGATGCCGCCCGTGGGCAGCGTCGCGCGGCCGGACTTGTAGACTTCGACGCCTGCGACGCCTTCCGATGCCAGATTGGCGAAGTCGAAGGAGCGGCTGGCGGGCGCGCTGGCGCCGTCGCCCAGGCTGGATGTCGGCATCTGGCGGCCGTTCAGCAGCACCAGGTTGAATTCCGGGCCGAAGCCGCGAACGGTAACGGTCGACCCTTCGCCATTGGAGCGGTCGATCGATACGCCGGTAATGCGCTGGAGCGATTCCGCCAGGTTGGTGTCCGGAAATTTGCCGATATCTTCGGCCGAAATCGCGTCCACCACGCCCTGCGCGTCGCGCTTGATATCGCGCGCGGCGGACAGGCTGGCGCGGATGCCGGTCACGACGATTTCGGCGGGCTGGTCGTCGATCGCCGCGTCCTGGGCGAAGGCCGACTGACTGCCGACAGCCATCGCAACGGCTGACGCGCCGCAGACAAATGCCGACACACGATGTGCTTTGGAAATGCGCATATATCCCCTCCCCGTGCCGCGACTCGGCATCTGGTGCGTTGTTGTGAACGTTCACCTATTTGATAACGTTCACTTGGTCAAGCGGCGGGAAGGGCTGGGAGGGGGCAGGCGGACATTTTCCAGAAACAAATGCGGGGCGACCCTCCGCCACGGCCGGGCCGCCCCGCGATTATCGCGCTACACCGCTTCGGTCAGACCGGCGACATGGCGTAGCGGGCAAATTCCTCCTCATAACGCTGCGTGATCATCGCTTGGTCTTCGGGTGAGGCATCCTTCGCCAGTTCGACAAACCATGTCCCTTCTTCCGAATAGACATGGTGGGCAACCGCGCCGCGAATATGCTCCAGCTTGTCGAGATAATCCTGGCTCATCGGATCGAGCCGTTCGAGCAGGCCCATCTCCATTTTCGCGGCCGACTGCTCCTGATAGGCCAGTTCGGCATGGCCGACCTGCTTGTCGGCGGCGAGGGCAGGATAGATCGCCGCCTCTTCCGCCACCGAATGACCGGTAAGGATGAGGGCAAGGCGTTTTTGCGCGTCACGGCGCGCCTCTGGCGTTGTCGCGGCTTTGACCGCCGCGAACAGCGCCTCGATCTGTCGATGATGGTCGAGGATTTGCGACAGCCAGTCGCCGGGACGAGCGACCGCCTCGGCATCCTGCCGTGCTTTCACGCGCGCTTCTTCGCTTTCAGGCGGCGTCACCGCCGCAACGACCTTGTCGATGATGGACATGATATTCCTCCTTGGCGTTGGCGTTTCAACTTGTCATGGCGTCGAGATCGACCTTGCTTTCCCGGTCCCAGAAGCGCAGCGGCCCCAGCGCGGCGACAAAGGCCTTGGCGTCATCGGCGGATTCAAGGCCCAGGCAGCCATCGTCCAGATCCTCCGCTATTCCGGCGTTGACCAGCAGCGGCTTGGCTTCAGGCGACAGGCCCATAAACTTGCAATGGGCAAAGGCGTCGGCGACGAAATCCTTGGATGGCGCGTCCTTCGACAGCAGGGCTGCGCCTTCGTCCGACACGATCACCGCCACCGCGTCATACAAGACGGACGGCCCGCCATCGATCTTCTGCTGCGCAGGGAGCAGGGTGCCATCGCTCAGCGTCGCGCCGCCAATCTTAGGCGCGATCACTTCGCACAAGGCGTCCGCCGCTTTCACTGCATCCATCAGCGCCTTGACCAGTGCGGCATCGGCGCCATCGCTCAACAGCAGACCCAATTTGCGGCCGGCGAAAGCCTTGGGACCGTTCTTGACGATGCTGAGTGCGTCGGATGGCGGCAGATCCGTCTTGGGCGAGACCGCAGCCTTGGCCTTTTCGGGCAGGGGCAGGCCAAGCCCGTTGGCGACCGTGTCGGCAAGGCCGTCGTCGATATGCATGAGATGCGACAGCATGCGCGAGCGGATGTCAGGCCGTTCCACCTTTGACAATTCGAACACCAGCGCGTCGCCGATATGCTTTTGCTCGATCGGGGTCTGGCTAACGTAGAATTGCCGCGCCTGGCTGTAATGATCGGCGAAGCTTTCCGGCCGGATGCGCAGCTTGTCGCCATCAGGCGTTGCTGCAACGCTGGTAAATCCGCGCGCCGGGTCTTCACGCGGGCCGCCCTGCGTGGGCCCCCAGCTATTGGGCTCGTAATTGGCGCGACCGGCGGGATTATGCATGGCCATATGCCCGTCCTGCTGAAAGTGCGCGAAGGGGCAGCGGGGCGCGTTAACCGGCAGATGCGTGAAGTTGGGAGAACCCAGGCGTTTCAACTGGGTGTCGAGATAGGAGAAATTGCGGCCCTGAAGCAGCGGATCGTTGGTGAAGTCGATGCCGGGGACGATATTCTGCGTGCAGAAGGCAACCTGTTCGGTCGTGGCGAAGAAATTGTCCACCTGCCGGTCGAGGACCAGGCGGCCAACGATCCGCACCGGCACCAACTCCTCCGGGATGATCTTGGTCGCGTCGAGCACGTCAAAGTCGAAAGTGTCGGCGAATTCCTGATCGAAAATCTGAACGCCGAGCTCCCATTCGGGAAAATCGCCCGCGTCGATGGCGTCCCACAGGTCGCGGCGGTGGAAATCGGGGTCGGCGCCGTTCAGTTTGACCGCCTCGTTCCAGACCACCGACTGGAGACCGAGCTTGGGCTTCCAGTGGAATTTGACATAGGAGGATTGGCCGTCGGCATCGACGAGGCGGAAGGTGTGGACGCCAAAGCCCTCCATCATGCGGAAGGAACGGGGAATCGTCCGGTCCGACATGATCCACATGACCATGTGCATGCTTTCGGGACTGAGGCTGATGAAGTCCCAGAAATTGTCATGCGCGGTCTGCGCTTGCGGAAAGCCGCGATCGGGCGCGGGCTTGGCGGCGTGGATCAGGTCGGGGAATTTAATCGCGTCCTGGATGAAGAAGACCGGGATATTGTTGCCGACAATGTCCCAATTGCCTTCCTTGGTGTAGAGCTTGACGGCAAAACCGCGTACGTCGCGCGCGACGTCGGGCGACCCCTTGGACCCCGCGACGGTGGAAAAGCGCACAAAGGCCTCGGTCTTTTCGCCGACGCGCTGGAAAATGTCGGCGCGCGTGATGTCGGACAGGCTTTCGGTCAGTTCGAAATAGCCATGCGCGCCATAGCCGCGTGCGTGGACGACACGCTCGGGAATCCGCTCATGGTCGAAATGAAAGATTTTTTCGCGGAAGTGGAAATCCTCCAGCAGCGTCGGGCCGCGCGCACCCTGTTTCAGGCTGTTCTGGTCGTCGGCGACCGGCACGCCCTGCGACGTAGTGAGCATCGCGCCGCCATCCTGCGCGGTCTGGTGCGTTTCGCCGCCCTGACCCTGTTCTTCCTGGAAGCTGTCGGACAGATCGGGCGCGGCATCCTTCCCCTTTTTGCCAGTAGGGGATGCATTGCTGCCTGTGTGCGTCGCCATGGAAATCGGTCTCCTGTTGGTCGTCATGACCCTGCGACCACGAACCACCCGCGATGACCGATGTTTCCGACAAATGTTGCGATACTGATGGAGATTAGGAAGATTGTCCTTCCCGGTGGATCTGGAGGTACTGGTCAGGTCGTGACAGGCTTCACTCGCCAATAGGTCGCATAGCGTTCATGCGCGATGCGGTGATAGGGGATCAGGCGCACCGGCGCGCCATCCTCTGCCGGGATCGTGAATTCCAGCGGACCGTCGCCAGGCTTCACCTGCTCGGCCAGTCGCCTGGGATCGCCAGCAAGGACGGGGACCGCTACGGCTTCGTCATTATAGTCACCATATTTGCGTTCGTTGACGATGATGTCGGCGCCCGGGTCGAGCCCCTGCTGGCCCAGCGCGCCGGCCAGAACCAGCGGGCCATAGGTGAAGGCGACGATATCCGGCGCGGCCGGCGCGCTTTCCACGCCCGGCATCATGTCGAGGGTCAGTTCGACCCGGTCGCCATCCCGCCACAGCCGCGTGACTTCCAAAAAACGCCCCGGCGCGGTTGATCGCAGCACCTCCCGACCGTTGACGCGGACCGTTGCCGTACGGCTCCAGCGTGGGTGGCGCAGGTGCAGCGCGATCTCGACCGGCGTGCGCAATGTCCATTTCAAGCTGGTCGACGGCGTGTCGGGGAAAGATGTTGCCTGTTCCAGTCGCGCGCCTTTGTCAGCCCACTGGACGGCGGAGGGCACGAACAGGCTGACATAAAGCGACCGGTCATCATGGAAATAAATGGAATCGCGATATTTGACGTGGTTTTCCATGCCAGTCCCGGTGCAGCACCAGAAACTGTCCTCAGGCGTGTGGTAGAGTTTCATATATCCCGGCCGCGCCCCCTGAAAATAAGTGGCCATGCCGCTGTCGGGGTCCTGCGAGGCGAGAATGCCATTATAAAGGGTGCGCTCGTAATAATCGGCATAGTCGGCCTGCGGATCCTGCATGAACAGCAGTCGCGCCAGTTTGAGCATATTATGCTGGCAGCAGGTTTCCGAACCCTTGGCCGAAAAGACATGGCTTTCAAAGTCAGCCATGGCGAAGAAATGTTCATTGTCGCCATGCCCCCCCGTGGCGAAGGACCGGGTGTGCGCGACCGTGCGAAAGAAGAAATCGGCCGCCTTGGCATAGCGATCGTCGCCGGTTTCCTCATAGACGCGCTGAAATCCCACGATCTTGGGCACTTGCGTATTGGCGTGCATGCCGTCGAGCAGATCCTTGCCCGCGACCAGCGGCTCCATCACCGCCTTGTGCGAAAAGCGCCGGGCAAGGGTGCGATACTCTTCTTGGCCGGTGATCGCATAAAGATCGGCATAGATTTCGTTCATGCCGCCATGTTCGGTCGCCAGCATCGCTTCGAATTGCGCGTCGCTGAGCGGGCGTGTCGCAACGACACCCCAGTCGGCGAGGCGCAGGAGGACATCGCGAGCCTCCCTGCTGTCGGCAAGGGTCGCGGCGTCGCGCAATCCAGCATAGATTTTGTGCAGCGTGTACCAGGGCACGCCGGTAATCGGTTCGCCATTGATGTGCCGCGCAAGCAGAGCGGGGCCGTCGGGAAAGGCACAAACCAGGCCCGATTTGGCGGCTTCCTGGCAGGCCGCCAGCTCACTGGCGATATAGTCTATACGCTGTTTGAAGCGGCGGTCCCGCGTCGATCGGTAGGCCAGCGCGCAGGCGGACAGATAATGGCCCAGCGTATGCCCATGGCAGTTGATCTCTGCCCAGGTCGGTTCCGATTCCCATCCGCCATAGACCGGCGCCTTGGGCTTCAAGCCGGCGTTGATCCGAAAATTATGCAGCATGCGGTCGGGCTGAAGCCGCAGCAGATAGGTCTCCGTCATGCGTTGGGCATGCAGGAACGGTCCATCGTCCAGGGTGACGTCGGCCATGTCGAACGGTTTGACGGGAGCCGGTCGTACCGGGGCGGAAGGCGCGGCCTGCGCGAAAGTCGGCGCTGGAGAAAGCATCGTCGCGGCGCTGGCCATGACGGTCGCCGCACCCGCGCTGCCCAACAGATCGCGCCGCGAAGGGCCAGTACAGGATGGGTTCTTGGGCACGGCTTCTCTCCTGTTGCCGGCGCCTGACCGCGCCATTTCCGAGACAATAGCTTATTACTCATACAAAATACAAGGTGACTGTCCGCCGATTTCGGGAGCGCGGAAGCGACAAGGCGAGGGTCGCATGTATTCGTATGCGCCCTTGCCTCGCCTGCGCGCCCATGTCAGCGCTAGGGGCAGGCGCAGGCGGCGCAAGGCCGGCCGCGGCGGGACGGGAAGGGGAAGGCATGGACAAGCCGCGTCAGGGCTTTGCCGGGCTGTGGAATATCAGCTTCGGATTTTTCGGCATCCAGATCGGCTTTGCGCTGCAAAATGCCAATATGAGCCGCGTCTTCCAGTCGCTGGGCTCCAGCATCGACGATCTGTCAGCGCTCTGGGTCGCCGCGCCTTTGACCGGCCTGCTGGTGCAGCCGGTGATCGGGCATTTGTCGGACCGCACATGGCTCGGGCGACTGGGGCGGCGGCGGCCCTATTTTCTGGCCGGCGCAATCCTGGCTGCGGTCGCGCTGCTGGCGATGCCGCAAAGCCAGGGCCTGTTGATGGCTGCGCTGCTGCTGTGGATGCTGGACGCCAGCCTCAATATCTCGATGGAGCCGTTCCGCGCCTTTGTCGGCGACATGCTGGGCAAGGATCAGCATGTGGCGGGCTATGCGGTGCAGACCGCGTTCATCGGCGCGGGCGCGGTAGTGGGGTCGCTTTTTCCCTATGCGCTCGACCATCTGGGCGTTTCCAATGTCGCGGCGGCGGGCGCCGTGCCCGATACGGTGCGCTACAGTTTCTGGGTGGGTGGCGCGGCGCTCTTTGGCGCGGTCCTCTGGACCGTGCTGACGACGCGCGAATATGCGCCCGAACAATTGCGCGGTTTTGACGGCGGGGGCGACGCGCCGGTCGGGCCCGACCTTGCCGGTCGCCGGATGACGCCATGCTGGGGCTGGATTACTACGGGCCTTTTGGTTGCGGGGTTGGTCAATGCCTGGAACATGGAAAAGGAAGTCTATCTTCTCGCCGCGCTATTGGCGGGCTATGGCCTTGCAAGCATGGGCGCGATCGCGTTGGCGCGTGCCGGTCGCACCGACACGATGCTGGCGCATATCGTGGGCGATGTCGCCGCCATGCCGCCGATCATGCGACGGCTGGCGGTGATCCAGTTTTTCAGCTGGTCCGCGTTGTTCATCATGTGGATCCATACCACCCCGGTCGTTGCGCAATATATGTTCGGGTCGGCCGATCCGGCGAGCGCGGCCTATCAGGCGGGCGGTAACTGGGTGGGTGTCTTGTTTTCCGTCTACAACGGCGTGGCGGCGGTGGCGGCGCTGACGCTGCTGCCGTGGGTCGCGCGGCGGATCGGCCAGGCGAAGACCCACGCGCTGTGCCTGACCGTCGGGGCGGCCGGATTTGCGAGCTTTCTGGTCGTACGCGATCCCCATTGGCTGTTGCTGAGCGAAGTGGGCATCGGCGTCGCCTGGGCCTCCATCCTCGCCATGCCCTATGCCATGCTGGCGTCCAGCCTGCCGCCGTCCAAGATCGGCATTTACATGGGCTTGTTCAATATCTTCGTCGTATTGCCGCAATTGCTGGTCGCTACGGTCATGGGCTCGATCATGAAGGCGTTCTTCCCCGGCGCACCGATCTGGACAATGGCGTTCGCGGCCTTGACGCTCCTGATCGCAGCCGGAGCATCGCTGCGAGTCGCCCCTATGGGGAAGGCGCGGATCACTTAATATCACCCAGAGGAGCGGCAATTTCCGTTACGGAAAGGGTTTCATTCCGCCACGATTGCAGATTTTGCAACCGTAACAAAGCCATTCGCACTTGCAGCAAAATCGATTTTGTATGAAAACGATCCTGCCTTTCAGGCATCCTCTCCTAAAACTTTCATGGGCTGATCTTCGGATCGGCCCTTTTTTTCAAGAATTTACCTGCTCGCTACGGCAGTCAGCGCGGGGGTGGTCCATCTGATTTCCCGGCGTGACGCGAGAATGGACAAATAAGCTGATTGAGCCGCATGGCGTCCTGCGCGCCGGACGCGAACAGCGCACAGAGCCAGTCCAGAAATCCTGCTATCCGAAGCATGATCCTCTCCACCATTTTCTTTGGCTCCGATCATATCATAAGCTGCCCTCATGAAAAGCGGCGGAGCGCTGCGCGACGCAAATGATACGATCCGGTACGGATATGCGTGGGTCTTCGCCTTGGGCTGGCATGCGAGTCATGTGTGGACAGCGATCATATCGACAGTCTGCTGGAAAATATTTCCGTGGCCAGCGGACGGCCAAGTGGGCGCGGCCCCGCGCTCGCGCATGTCCGGCCGACCTACAAACGGGGGCCTTTCACTGATCAGCGCCGATGACGCGGTAGAGCAGGACGCGATTGTTGACGAGCGCCAAATCTGTGGCGATCGCCGATTGCTGCGCATTGTAGAGGGATCGCTGGCTGTTGAGCGCGGTCAGGAAGGTGTCGATGCCGGCACGATAGCGTTGTTCGGCAAGGTCGTAGGCCCTGCTGCTAGCGATCACGAGCCGCCGTTGCGCCACCTGCTGCGCGTCGATCGTTCCGGCCCGCGCCAATCCGTCCGCCACTTCCTGAAATGCCGTCTGGATCGCCTTTTCATATTGCGCGAGGTAAAGGTCGCGCTGCGCTTTGCTATAGTCCAGATTGCCGCGGTTGGGGCCGCCGAAAATCGGCAGGCTCGCCGACGGGCTGGCGGACCAGCCGAATGCGTCGCTGCCGAACAGCGATGACAGGGCCGTACTCGCTACACCAATAGCCGACGTCAGGCTGATCGTCGGGAACATCGCCGCACGGGCCGCACCAACATCGGCATTGGCGGCCTTGAGTTGGTGCTCGGCTTGCAGCACGTCGGGTCGCTGGAGCAATATGTCCGACGACAGGCCGGCGGGTACGCGCGCTATGCCGGAGATCAGGCCGTCGAGCGACTGGGGTAGCAGCGCGTCCTCGACCGGTGCGCCAGCCAGCAGGTCCAGCGCGTTGCGGTCCTGCGCTACCTGCGTCACGGACGCCGCGACATCGGATGCGGCCTGCTCGACGATGGTTTCGGCCTGATGCACGTCGAGCTTCCCGGCCAGCCCGGCTGCATTAAGCGTGCGGGTGAGATCGAGCGTCCGCTGCGCGCTGGCCTGGGTCTGCCGCGCCAGCGCCAGCAAATCCCGATCCGCCGCCAGCGTGGCATAGGCGCTGGCCGTTTCCGCGACCAGCGCGATGCGCGTTGCACGCGCGCCTTCTTCCGTCGCCAGATAGGATTCCAGCGCGGCCTGCGTCAGGCTGCGCACCCGGCCGAACAGGTCGATCTCAAACGCGCTGAATCCGATGTCGGCGCTGTAATTGTCCAGTCGCGCATCGTTGCGGTGGCTGATGCTGGCCCCGGCATCGGCGGTGATCGTCGGCAGCCGCGCGGCACGCTGGACCCGATATTGCGCGCGGGCGGACTGCACATTGGCGATGGCCGCGCGCAGATCGCGGTTATTGGCGAGCGCCCGGTCGATGATGGTCCGCAAGCGGGCGTCCTGCACCAGCTGCGTCCAGGGAAGGCCTGCCTGCGCGCCGGCGGGCCGCGGGGCATAGGCTTCTCCCTGCGGCAATGTGGCGGGCACGGGCGCGGCCGGTCGCTCATAAGCGGGCGTCATCGAACATCCCGCCAGCATCAGCGCACTGATGCCGATCAGCACACGGGTCATGCCATGGCCTCCATATTGGCGGCGGGGCCGGCGGGCTTGTCCTTGTCGAACAGGCGCAGGATCGTCACAAAGAAGAGCGGCACGAGGAAGATCGCCAGCAGCGTCGCGGTCGTCATGCCGCCGATCACCGCCGTGCCGATGGCGACGCGGCTTTGCGCGCCGGCCCCTGTCGCGATCGCCAGCGGCACCACGCCCGCGATGAAGGCCAGGCTGGTCATCAGGATCGGGCGGAAGCGCAAGCGCGCGGCCTCCAGCGCCGCGTCCCAGGCATTTTTGCCCTGATGATGCGCAAGCTCGGCAAATTCGACGATCAGGATCGCATTCTTGGCGGCAAGGCCCATGGTGGTGAGCAGGCCGACCTGAAAGAAGATGTTGTTTTCCAGGCCCCGCGCCCAGACCGCGATGACCGCGCCGACCAGGCCCAGCGGGATGACGAGCAGCACCGCGAGCGGGATCGACCAGCTTTCATACAAGGCGGCAAGGCAGAGGAAGACGACGAGCACCGAGAGACCATAGAGCAAAGGCGCCTGCCCGCCTGACAGTTGTTCCTGATAGGACAGGCCGCTCCAGGCGTAGCTGGTGCCGGCGGGCAATTGTTTTTGCAATGCGACGATCCGGTCCATCGCTTCGCCCGAGCTGGCGCCTTGCGCGGCCTGACCTTGTATTTCGAAAGAAGGGAGGCCGTTGAAGCGCGATACGGACGTCGGGCCCATCACCCAATGGGTGGTGGCGAAGGCGGAAAAAGGCACCATTTGCCCGGTCGCGCTCTGACGCACCATCCATTTGTCGAGATCGTCAGGCAATGCGCGATAGGGCGCGTCGGCCTGCATATAGACGCGCTTCACCCGCCCGCGATCGACAAAGTCGTTGATGTAAGTGCTGCCCCAGGCGGAAGAGAGCACATTGTCGACGCTGGACTGGGTGAGGCCCAGAACCGCCAGCTTTTCGGAATCGATATCAACCTGAAGCTGCGGCGTATCCTCCAGCGTCGCAGCGCGCACGCCCGATAGGATCGGGTCGTTCGCCGCGGCGGCGATCAACTGGTTGCGCAGCGCCAGGAACCGGTCCCTGCTCAATCCACCGCTGTTCAATAGCTCGAAGGTGAAGCCGTTGGATTGGCCAAGGCCCCGGATCGCGGGCGGCGTCATCGCCAGCACCTTGGCATCCCGGATTGCGCTAAGCTGTTTGTTGGCGCGTTCGGCAATGGCGCCGGCGGAATTTGCGCTGCCCTTGCGTTCGTCCCAGGGGGCCAGATTGATGAAACCTTGCGCGACATTTTCGCCCTGGCCCTGGAAACTAAAGCCGGTGAGGATGAAGGCGAAGGCGACATTGTCCTTTTCATCATTCATGAAATATTGCCGCAATTGTTCGGCCGCCACCGCCGTGCGGCTGGACTTCGCACCGGCCGGGAGCGACACCTGCGCCATGACCTGCCCCTGGTCCTCGACCGGCAGGAAGCTGGTGGGCAGTCGCGTGAACAGCAGCGCCAGGACCGCCAGGATCACCACATAGGCGCCCCAGAACAGGATGCGCTGGCCCAGTATCTGCTCGGTGCGGTGGACATAGCCACGCGTCAGGCGATCGAACCAGCGGTTGAACTTGCCAGCCCAGCCGCGCTGCCGCTGGTCATGCGCCGACGCTTTGAGCAAGGTCGCGCACAGCGCTGGCGACAGGATCAGCGCGACCAGCACCGACAGTAGCATTGACGACACGATGGTGATGGAAAACTGCCGATAGATGACGCCGGTCGACCCGCCGAAAAAGGCCATGGGCAACAAGACGGCGGACAGGACCAGCGCGATGCCGACCAGTGCGCCGCCGATTTCGCCCATCGACTTGATGGTCGCGTCGCGCGGCGAAAGCCCTTCCTCCTCCATCAATCGTTCGACATTTTCCACCACCACGATGGCGTCATCGACCAGCAGGCCGATCGAGAGCACCATGCCGAACAGGGTCAGCGTATTGATGGAATAGCCGAACAGGGCGAGAATGCCGAAGGTACCCAGCAATACGACCGGCACGGCGATGGCGGGCACCAGCGTCGCGCGCCAGCTTTGCAGGAACAGGAACATCACGATGACGACCAGCACCACCGCCTCGATCAGCGTGTGGATGACTTCATCGACCGACAGCTGGATGAAGGGGGTGGTGTCGCGGGGATAGACGACCTTGTAGCCATGGGGCAGGTTGGCGGACAGGTCGGCGACCTTGGCCTTCACCAGTTCAGCGGTCTTGAGCGCATCCGCGCCCGGCGCCAGCTGCAAGGCCATGCCGGACGCGGGATGACCGTTCAGTCGCGCCGAGGTGGTATAGCTTTCATTGCCCAGTTCCACCCGCGCAACGTCGGACAGATGCACGACCGACCCGTCCGATTGCGTCTTGACGATGATATTGCGGAACTGTTCGGGCGTTTGCAGGCGCGATCGGGCGCGGACCGTGGCGTTGAGCTGCTGCCCTTCGGGCGCGGGATCGGCACCGATCTGTCCCGCCGAAACCTCGACATTCTGCGACTGGATCGCACTCTGCACGTCCGATGGCATCAGCTTGACGGTCGCCAGCTTGAACGGGTCGAGCCAGATACGCATCGCATATTGCGATCCGAACACCTGGGTCGCGCCGATGCCGTCGATCCGCGCAATCGGGTCTTGGAAGTTATTGACCAGATAGTCTGCGACATCGGCCTGTGTGACCGTGTCCGTTTCGTCATACAGGCCCACGACCAGCAGGAAATCGGTCTGCTGCTTGGTGACGGTCAGCCCCTGTTGCTGCACCGCATTGGGCAGGCGGCTGAGCGCCTGCTGCACCTTGTTCTGGACCTGCACCTGCGCGGTGTCCGGATCTGTGCCCTTCTGGAAGGTGACGGTGATCCGCGCCTGCCCGTTATTGGTGGAGGAGGACGAGAAATACATGAGGCCGTCAATGCCGGTCAGCTGCTGCTCGATGACCTGCGTGACGCTGGTTTCCACCGTTTCTGCGTTGGCACCCGGATAGGTTGCGCTGATGCCGACGCCCGGCGGTGCGATGTCGGGATATTGCGCGATCGGCAGCGACAGCATCGCGCCCAGGCCCGCCAGCATGATGCCGATGGCGATGACCCAGGCAAAGATGGGACGGTCGATGAAATAGCGGCTGAGCATGATCGGCCCCTATTTCGCGCCGACCGGCACGGGCTTCACTGCGGCGTCGGGCTGAACCTTGTCTGTGCCTTCGACGATCAACCGGTCGCCGGCCTTCAACCCGGCGGTAATCAGCCATGTGTCGCCGATCGCCTGCGCGGCGGTCACGGTACGGCGCTCGACCTTGTTGCCGTTGCCGACCACAAGGGCGGTGGCATTGCCTTTGGCATCGCGGGTAATCCCCTGCTGCGGCGCCAATATGGCGTCGGGGACGACCGACTGCGGCGCGACCACGCGGACGAACATGCCGGGCAGCAGCAGGCCGTCGGGATTGGGGAAGCGCGCGCGCAGCGTGACTGTGCCGCTGTCGGGATCGACGATCGGTTCGGCGAATTCGATGCGGCCTTCCAGCGGATAGTCGCTGCCATCGTCCAGTTTCAGCCTGATGGTCGCGCTGGCGGGCAGGGTCTTGCCTGACGCCAGCGACCGGCGGAGCGCCAGCAGTTGCGCGCTCGATTGCGTCACATCGACATAGATGGGGTCGAGTTGCTGGATCGTGGTCAGCGGGTCGGCTTGGCTGGCTGTCACCAGCGCGCCAGGCGTGAAGAGGGTGCGGCCGATACGCCCGCTGATCGGCGCGCGGACCAGCGTGAATTCCAGGTTCACGTTGCTCGTCTGAAGGGTTGCGCGGGCCTGCTGCACGGCGGCCTGCGCCTGCCGTGCCGTGGCGATCACATCATCCCGGTCCTGCGCGCTCACCGCTTCGGTGTCGCCCAGGCTGCGATAGCGCTGCGCCTTGGCCTGTGCGGCGGCGGCGGTGGCCTGCGCGCTTGCCAGCGTGGCAAGCGCCTCGTCGCGCGATGCGCGATAAAGGCGCTGGTCGATCCGGTAAAGCGGCTGGCCGGCGCTCACCAGTGCGCCTTCTGTAAACAGGCGCTTCTGGATGATGCCAGACACTTGCGGCCGGACCTCCGACATCAAGGTCGATACCGTCCGGCCGGGCAATTCGCTGTCCACCGTGACATTGCGCGCCGTCAGCGTGACCACGCCGACCTCCACCGGTCCCTTTTTCGGGGCCTTTTCCTGACTGCATGCGGCCAGCATCATCATCAGGGCAATCGGTGCGACCCGAAGGCCGTGGGATCGTGCGGAGGTCGGCATGGATCGGCGATCGTTCCTTGGCATCGGCGTTACGGGCTCCTGCGATGCCGCCGGTCAGACACAGGGGGATGATCGGGCGCACAGGGGATAGGGGAGGGGTCGTGCGCCAAGCCGATCAGGCCTGTTCGTTCGGGTTTTCCAGCCGCGTCAGCGGCGAGGGGTCATCGCAGGAGCTCCGCTTTGCGTCGGCCACAGGGGGTCAGCCGACCGCACCCTCTTCGGGAGTTTGCCCGTCACGTCATAGTGCGAGTTGTTTTCGCTTCCGCTCCAACTGTTGCGCCGCCGTGCGCCTTGGTATCCCTTTGTATCAGCCTGTATCGCGCGCGAAGAGGCGCAGACTTTCGGTGGACGAGGCGGTAGGAAGAGACATGCTGGATTCCTCCCCTGCCCGACAGGCGACCGTGCTGGTGGTCGACGACGATGCGGATATTCGCGACCTCATCATCGGTCAGTTGCATCAGGAAAATTACCGCCTTCTCGCTGCGGCCAGCCTGGCCGAGCTGCGCCGCACGTTGAAGGAGGAGGCGGTGGACCTCATCGTCCTCGACCTCAACCTGCCCGATGGCGATGGATTGATGCTGTGCCGCGAATTGCGCGCCGAAGGCGCCGACGTGCAGATCATCATGGTGACGGCCCGCGGCAGCGCCATCGACCGGGTGCTGGGACTGGAACTGGGGGCGGACGATTATCTGACCAAGCCGTTCGAACCGCGCGAATTGCTGGTGCGCATCCGCAACCTCTTGCGGCGCGGACGCAGCGATCCCGCCGCGCGGCCGGCGGCGGCGCGCTTCGCCCGCTTCGGCCCCTGGCGGCTGGACCTGCAACAGCGACGGCTGGTCGCGCCCGACGACAGTCTGGTGATGCTGTCATCCGCCGAATTTCGCCTTCTGTCGCGCTTCATCGAGGAACCCAATGTCGTTCTGTCGCGCGAGACTTTGGTGCCCGAACGGCGCGCGACCGCCGCTTTTGATCGGTCGATCGATTTGCAGGTCAGCCGTTTGCGCCAGAAGCTGGCGACGGTGCCGGGCGGGGACGAACTGATCCTGACGGTCCGGGGCGAGGGCTATGTCCTCGCCAGCGGAGTGGAGCAGCTATGACGGGCATGCGGCCTGTGCAGCGGATCCGCGCCTTTTTCGGGACGATGGCGGGCCAGATTTTCCTCATCCTGACGCTGGGCATGTCGGTGGCCGCGATCATCGCCCTGCTGGTGGCGGAACAGGCGCGGCATCATGATTTCGAACGGGTGCGCCGCGCGCGCGTGGTGGCAAGCGCGGTCGACATCGCCGATCGGCTGCAACGCGATCCTGCCCGCGTCGAGGCGATGATGGCCAACCATCGTATCGTCGGCGCGGCGATGGCGCCCGCCGGCGTGGCGCTCAGCGACACCGATGCCGAACTGGAATCGATCCTGACCGAACGGCTCGGCAGGCGCTCGCAGCCCGAAGCGGGGCAGGTGCCGGCCGGCCTGTGCTTTCCCAGCGGGAACAGGGAACGCGCGGCCGGCGTGATCGACGCGCCGCGCCCGGATTGCTGGATCGTGCGCTTCACCGACGTGCGCGGCGCGCGCCGCGCAATGGCCCTGAGTTTCCCCCGTCTGATCAAGCCGCCAAGCACGATCTTCAACCCGGCCTATCTGCTGGTCATCGTCGCGGCGTCGGCGGGGCTGGCGATCCTGGTCGCGCGATCGGTGGCCAAGCCCTTGCGGCGGCTAGAGCGCGCGGCGGAGGCATTTTCGCTGTCGCTCGACCCGGAGGAGATTCCCGAGCGTGGTCCCGAAGAGGTGCGCGCCGCCTTGTCGACCTTCAACCTGATGCAGCGCCGGGCGAGGGCGGGCTTCGCCGAGCGCACGCAATTGCTGGCGGCGATCAGCCACGATCTCCAGACGCCGCTCACCCGCATGCGCTTACGGCTCGAACTGGTCGACAATGCCGATCTTCGCGAACGGCTGCTGGCCGATCATCAGGCGATGCAGACCTTGGTGCGCGAGGGTCTCGACCTTGCGAGCAGCACCGAGTCGCGGGAGGAATGGTCAGTGATCGACATTGATTCGCTGCTCGCCAGCATGGCCGAGGATGCAGAGGATCTTGGCGCGCCGGTGCGCTTCGTCAGCGGGTGTGGCGGGACCGTGCGGGTGAAGCCCAATGCACTGACCCGCTGTATCGCCAATCTGGTGGACAATGGCGTCAAATATGGCGGTGGCGCCGACATTAGTTGCACGCGGTCGGGCGGACGATTGATGATCGATGTGCGCGATCATGGGCCCGGCATCCCGGCTGATCAGATCGACCAGATGTTCGAACCCTTTACGCGCGGGCCGAGCAGCCAGCCCGGCGGGCGGCATGGCACGGGCATTGGCCTCACCATCGCGCGGTCGCTGGCGATGAGTTTCGAGGCTTCGGTGCGGTTGCGCAACGCGCCCGAAGGCGGCGTTGTCGCGACCATCGATATGAAGGGATAAGGCGTCAGGCGCCGCTAGCGACGCCAAGGATGACGAGCGCGATCGCGCCGGCAGCCCCCTGCTTCAGCCAATGTGGCCGGTAGCTGAGGCCCAGAAGCAGCAATCCGCCCACCAGGGGCAGCAGACCGAGCCAGCTGACCAGCCCGATGCCGCCTTGCCAGTGGGGCAGCATCGCCATCAATGAAGCGAGGATCAGCAGCCAGCCGACAGGAGCAAGCAGCGGAGCCATTGCGGGCTGATGCCAGGGACCAGCCAGCGCGCGTTGATGCCGGCTCATGCTGCTGGCGAGCAAGAACAGGCCGAGATAAAGAAGGCCGGCCGCCGCGATCATGCCGGCACGGCCCGGTGACGAACGGGTGTTGTCCGGTCGCGCCGCCGGGCCTGGCGCAGGATCACCGGCAGCAGCGCGCCCGCTAGGCCCAGCAGCATCAGGTTGATCGTCAGCATGCCCGGCTCGATCGTCCAGACCGGACCCAGCAAGGCCGCGCAGGCGCAGGCGAGCGCCAGCAGGCCGAGCAATAGCGGCCAGCCGATCGTGGGCCCCAGCAAGAGTCCGGCGAGCACCACGGCCCCGGCGGTCCAGAGCGCGGCCGAAACCTCAGCCTGCGCGCGCGCGGCCATGTCGAGCGGCAACAGCCGGTTGGCGATCAGGAATGCCACCGCTCCAATCGGCACGCCGGTCAGCACGCCGACGTTGAGCCGTTCCAGCATATGATTGCCAATCGACAAAGGCGCGCGTTCACGGCGCTTGACTGTCCAAAGGACCATGCCGGTTGCGATGGCCATGGTCAGCATCGCGCCGCCCAGAAAATAGAGCCAGCGCGTCACGTCGGGCGCGAAGCGCGCCATGTGCAGGCCATAGACGGTCTGATAGGCGCGCACGCCCGCGCGCTGTTCGGTCCAGGCCTTGAGCATCCGGCCGGTCGTTCCGTCGAAACTGACCTCACCAGACATGTAGCCGATGGACTGTGCATCCGAAGGATAAACGACCACAACCGCCCCCGTGTCGCCGGGGTTGAAGACATAGACTCGGCCGATCGGCGCGCCACCAAACTGGCGCTGCGCGGTCGCCAGCATCGGCGCGATCGGCGCGAGCGGCGCCTTTTCACCGGTGGCCGCGCGGGTGACGGAGCCGGGCGCAAGGTCGCTGTACATGGTTGTGACGTCCGCGCCATAGCCCGCCGCGATTCCCCAGGGCAGGTTGACCGATGCCAGCGTCACCAATCCGGTGAAGGTGATCATGATGTGAAAGGGCAGGGCAAGAACGCCGAGCGCATTATGCCCGTCTAGCCAACTGCGCTGGCCCTTGGCCGGGCGGAAGGTGAAGATATCCTTGAAAATGCGTTTGTGTGCGATGATGCCCGTCACCAGCGCGACCAGCATCATCATGGCCGCGAGCGAGGCAAGCAGCCGTCCCCACGGGTAGGGCAGCTCCAATTCGAAATGGAGCCGGTAGAAAAATTCGCCGCCCAGCGTTTCACGCGTGACTGGCGCCCCGCTGACGGGATCGAGCGCGCGGGTCACATAGGCGCCGTCGCTGTCATAGGTCGCCTGCACCGCATTTTGGTGGGCGTCGGGGGCGGTCAGATACCAGCCGGCCGAACCATGCGTATTCTCATCGAGCCAGCGGGTCGCCGCGACGATCGCGTCCGCTGGCGCGGCGATAGCGGTCGTTTCGGGCCGCATCCAGCGGCCAATCTCGGCCTTGAACACGGTCAACGTGCCCGTGAGGCACATGAGGAACAGCACATGGCCCAGCAGCAACCCGGTCCAACCGTGCAGCCAGGTCATGCATTGGCGCGCGCCATCGCGCAGGGCAGCAGGCGCCGATCCCCTCATGCTGGTTGCCCCGCGGCCCACGCACCGATCGCCAGCAATCCCGCGACACCCGCGACGCCCCCCAGCGCGCGCCATGGCCCGGACGCCAGAAACGCCCAGATGGTGACGGCAGGGGCTACCAGATAGGCGATCATCGTGGCGACGGTCACGGCCTCAACCCGGCTCATGGGCAGGGTTCGCGCCAGCAAGGCCGCCGTCAGCGCCATCACCAGATAGGCCCCCAAAGTCCCGGCCAGCACGCGCAGTGCGACATTGCCGCGATAGCGCCACCCTATTGACCGCCGCGCGCCCGTTGTCATTGGCGCTCGCTTCCGGCCAGCGCCGTCACCGGGCGCGGATGACCCTGAAGATGGCCAGAGAAACGATGCATGATGGTCCTTCGAGCAAATTGCGTGATCGCTCGATAGGAAATCACCACATGCGAGTCAATCGCATTAGCAGATCTGGCAAGGGTTTCGGGCGTGCATGTCAGTCCGTCGCGGCCTTCCACCCCTGGATGAACGCCTGTGCCGCCTCGCGCACCTGCGCGGCAGTCGCGCCCGGCTTGTAGAGAGCAGATCCGAGGCCAAAGCCGTCGGCACCAGCAGCGACCCATGGCCCCATATTGCCGGGATTGATGCCGCCCACCGCCAGGACCGGCAGCTCCTTGGGCAGCACGGCGCGCTGCGCCTTCAAGACGGTGGGCGTAGCGGCCTCGGCGGGAAAGAGTTTGAGCGCGCTCGCTCCGGCCTGCACCGCCGCGAAGGCTTCAGTCGGGGTGAAATAGCCAGGCATGGAAATGAGCCCCGCCTCCGCACTGCGGGCGATCACCGACAGGTTGCTGTTGGGCGAGATGATAAGCTGTCCGCCGGCCTGCTGCACCGCGTCCACCTGATCGGGCGTCAGCACCGTCCCTGCGCCGACCAGCGCCTTGCCTTCCAGCCGACGCGCCAGCCGCCCGATGCTGACCAGCGGATCGGGTGAGTTCATCGGCACCTCTATCAGGGTGAAGCCGGCGTCCACCAATGCGTCGCCAATCGGTTCAACCTCGTCCGGGCGAACGCCGCGCAGGATGGCGACCAGCGGGCAGCGGGCGAAAGCGGTCGTGAAATCGAGGCTCATGTCAGATTCTCCCAAAGGCGGGTGGCGCCGGCGATGAAGGCGGCCTGGCTGTCGATCCGCACTGCTTGACCGCCCAATTGCACGATCGCGCTGGCATAGAGCGCGCCCAGCGCCGCGTCGGCAAGCAGATGCACCCGTTGCCCGGTGGCATAAGCGGCGCAGTCCGCGCCGATCAGCAGGCCGCTGACATAGGCGGCGGCGTCGGCGCGCGCGCGCAAACCAAGCAGGCTGGCCGGGCGCACGCCGAACAGCGAGGCCAGCAGACCGCCGCGCGCACCATCGCGCACGCCGTCGGCAAAGGCGTCGCCTGCACTGATTTCGCCCGTCATCTCCTGCCCGATCAGCGCATGCTTCTTGAGCAGCGCAAACATCTCGCCAGTCATGGCGGTGACGAACCGAGCGATCGCACCATTTGTCATCCACGCCCATTTGCAATGCGTGCCCGGCTGGCACAGCAGGGCGTCGGACGGAGCCAGATCCGCGCAGATCGCGCCCAGCAACTGCACTTCTTCGCCCCGCATCACATCGCCGCGTCCTTGCGCGACGTGAGATACGCCAGGAACGATGTGCACGCCGTCCATCGGCGTGATCATGGCAGCGGAAATCTGCGCCAGCGTGGCGGGCGTCGCCACATAGCCCGCGTCCATCCATCCGCGATTGGACCCGATCATGCCCGCCAGCAGCATCGGTGCGTCGCCAAGACACGCGCGCAATCGCGCCACTTCCTGTTCAAAGCCGCCTGACGGGACGGCGGTCACGCCCAGTGCGTCCTGCATGCTGTCAATGACCTGGCCTTCGCGGATGCGATAGGCGCGCCGGTTGGTGGTTCCCCAATCGACGGCAATGAAGTCCTGTTGCCCCATATTGTCCGAGTATATCGCGCATATGGATTTGGCAACAGCGCCGCCTGCGCGCAACGCGAAGCATCATGCAGCGTTCATGCGTTCAGCTTGCGTCAAAGCCGCCAGGGTCATCGCCAGGGCGTACTGAGGGAGACACATCATGCAGCCGACCCATATGCGTTCCAACCGGCGCAGCCTCATTGCAGCGCTGGCATTGCTTCCGCTCGCCGCCTGCGCGACGCCGATGGGCCGCTACACCGTCGAACAGGCGGTGCGTCGCCTGTTGCAGTTGTCGAGCGAGCGCGCCTTTGCGCGGCTCACCGAACCGGGTGGTTTCTACGATAATCAACTGACGCGCATCAGCCCGCCCGATTTGGGTGGTGGAAAGGGCGGCGCGGTTCTGTCCGCTTTGCTGCGCACCAATGCCGTCCGCAATCGGGTAGCGATGGCGCTGAATGATGTGGCGGTCGATCTTGCCGACAATGCCGCGCCGATCGTCATGGACGCCGTGCAGCGGATGACCCTGGCCGACGCGGTATCGGTGCTGCGCGGCGGCCCGACCGCGGCGAGCGACCTGCTCGCCCGGGAAACGCGCGGAGCTGTGGTCGACGCGCTGATCCCCGGCGCATCGCGCGCGCTCCGGTCGGATATGTTCGAAATGCTTTCGGCCGCACTGTCCGCCAGCGGCGGGCGGGACTATGCTGCGATGGCGACCAATGTCTCCAATCAGATCGGCGACGCGATTTTCCGTGCGATCGGACAGGAAGAGGCGGAAATCCGCCGCGATCCGCGCGCTACTGGCGATCCTGTGCTGATCGCCCTGCTCGGTTAGGCCTTGATTTCGCGCGCGCGCCGTGGTGACGCATTGCTATGGAACAGAAATTTCCCGGCGTCGCGTCTATCCCCTGGGATCAGCCCGCGACCATGATCGACCTGGACGGCAAGCCGCCGCTGATCGGCACGATCCGCGATTGCGCGGTGCATTTCGGCTTATATAAGCCAGCCGCCCGCGCGCAGGCGCGCATAGTGCTGACCCAGCCCGTCCACCGCGAAGGCCGCAAGACGCGGACCTGGCTGCTTGAGCCCGATGAGATCGAGGCCCTGGCCGAGCGGTTGAAGCGCGAAACCAACTAGACTTGGCCAACAGGCCCGGCTTTGCGGGATATCCGCCGCGCCGGGCCCGCTCCTTGGGCTCAACGCTGGGCCAGTTGCATGCTGGACTTGCGGCTGATCGTCAGTCCGGCGTCGGCCCATTCCGCCTTGGTGCGGCATTCGGTGCGCGGCACCATGGAGCCAGCAGGCGTTTCGCGGAAGCAATAAGTGTCGGACTGTTCGTCATAGCTGACCTTGGCGCGGCCAAAATTGCCTTCAGGCTGCGCCAGAGCGGGGGTGGCGACAAAAGCGGCGGCGACGGTGGCGAGAATGATGGTCTTCATGATGTGGTTCCTTCCCTGACTATGTCCCGGTCCCTTGTGGATCGTGCCATCATCTTTGCAGGGGGTGTGCCAGTTTTATTAAAAGCCCAGATTTTTAGGGTTTTTTAGACTGACGGCTCATGCCATCATGTGTAAATCCCTATCATCGAGGATTAATTGCCACGAGTTGGTAAAGTCCGCGAGCCGTGTGAATGGTGGCACAACGAAGCCCGGCGCGCGCCCTTGCACCGGG
>MDSZ01090065.1_pt1 | contig 26177 bp, 24 predicted proteins | sample 811201 | NCBI WGS metagenome assembly MDSZ01 (sample SAMN05326647, study PRJNA326480) | marine metagenome | isolation source: seawater | place: Indian Ocean: North | collected 2010 | reverse complement strand
TATTTAAGGCAGAATTTTGCAAAATTGCTTTCTTTAGAAAATGAAAAATTACTATAAAAATTATTCCAGTATAAATTTCTTTTTAGATTCATTATCCTCAATTTAATTTTTCATTTAGATCATATATTTTATCTGCAATTTTTAATGGTTCATTTTCATGAGAAACTATAATCAATGTTATTTTGTCTTTTATTTTTAAAAGCTCTTTTAGAATATTATTCTCTGTCTCTTTATCTAAAGAATTAGTGGCTTCATCCAAAATAAGCACCTCGGGAGAAAAATATAATGCTCTAGCTAGTCCTATTCGTTGTTTTTGTCCACCTGAGATTCTTATTCCTCTTTCTCCTACAATTGTGTTCTCTTTACTCTCGAGACTATTAATATAATTACTAAGACCTGAATTCTGAATAGCTATATTTAATTTAGTATAATCTATATCCTTATCTTCTAGTCCAAATGCTATATTTTTTTTAATACTATCATCGATTAAGAAAACTGATTGTGAAACGTATCCTAGTTTATTTCTCCACTCTTTTATGTTCTCAAAAATATTAATACCATCAACTAAAATTTCTCCTTCTTGAGGCTTTATTAAGCCAGAAATCATATTTAAGAAAGTTGATTTTCCAGATCCACTGGCTCCCTTAATTCCAATAAAACTATTTTTTTTTATTAAAATATTAAAATTCTTAAATAATATTTTTTCAGAAAATTTAAAAGATAAATTTTTAACTTCAATTTCTTTTTGAAAGTTTATTTTTTTAAAAATTTTATTCTCTTTAGATAAATTAATTTCTAAGTTTTTATAATTATTCAGTTGAGAATAAATATTATTTAGTGATGGATTTAAATAATTAAAATTTTGAAAAGTTGAAAATATCTTTAACAAAGATGGAATTATTTTAAAAGCTGAGGCTGTATATAAAGCTAAAATTGGGATTACGTCTTTAGGTTCATCATTTATTCTTAATAAAAAATAAATCAATAATATTATGGTCGCAATCCCCAATATTTCGATAATGTACTTGGGTAAAAATTCAATTATCTTAAATTTAAAATTAATATCTAAGAGTTTTTTTTTTACTTTAAAATTTTTCGATATATAGAAATTTGAACAATTATTTAAAATAATTTCTTTAAAAGCATTAATGCCTTCATATAAATTTTTTGTTAAAAAAAAATTAGCATCAAATCTTTCATTGCCCCAAACTTTAATTTTTTCTTTAGTGAAAAAATTGTACATAAAGATTATCAAAATTACAGAAATAATAGCGCTTATAGTAAAAATTGGTTGAGCTAAAACAAGCAATATAATCAATCCAAAAGTAATTAGAACATCATTAGCAAGCGTTAGAATTCTTAGAAGAATAGAATCAATTACTCCACTTTCATTTATGTTTCTAATTAAAAGAGCTGAGTTTTTATTTAAGTGAAATTCATAAGTTTGTTTTAAATAATATGAATAAACAGAATTCATGACCCTTAAGCTTACAGTATTAATAAAAGCTGTTTGAATTATATTAAAGAAAACTAAATATAGATTTTTAATAAAAAATAAAATTAATAATATTATTAGCATTAAGTTAAAGTCTAAATTAAACTCACCAAATCCTAAATTACTAAAAAAATTTGAGGTATAATTTTCATCTATCAAAGAGCCAATTAAAGGAAGAAATGAACCTATACTAAGCATTTCAAAAAGCATTGCGATAATCATCAAAAAAGCCATAAATAAAGAATAAAATTTTTCTCTATTAGTTAAAATTTTAAATACTTTTGAAAAAACTAAAAAGTTATTCATGATTATAAAATAAAATTAAATTTTGGTTTTTTTATTAATATAGACAAATTTATTTATAGTTTAAAAAATCTTCTTAAGTTATTTATACTAATTTTAAAAGCTATTTCTTCAGACTCATAAGTAAGACCAGCCATATGAGGTGTAATATAAACATTATCATAATGAGAAATATCAAAAATTTTACTTTTAGTGAGTGGCAATTTATGTTCCTGACTAACAACATCTGTAGAATAAAATTTAATTTTATTAGATTTGATTAATTTAACTAAATTTTTTTCATCAATTATTTCTCCTCTAGAGGTATTAATTAAAATACAATTTTTCTTTAATTGATTTAATTTTTTTTTATCGAAAAAGCGATAATTATTTTTATTTAAATGAATACAAATATTTACGGCATCACATTTTCTTAACATTTGATTTATATTTGAAAATTGCTTAATTTTTGGGTTATTAATTTTCAAAAAAGGATCATAAACAAAAACATTCATACCAAAAGCATTAGCATATTTTGCTAAATTGGATCCTATTCTTCCAAAGCCTATTATTCCTAAGGTTTTGCCATATAATTGATTTCCTCTCAAATGTTCTTCTGACTCTCTCCAGTGAGCTGCCTTACCATAAATTATACCTTTATATAAATTTTTAAAAGCAGCTAATAATAATGTAAAACTAAATTCTGATGAAGCTTTTATATTTTTTAAATATCTATTGTTTCTTATAGACATAACTTTAATATTTCTTTTTTTACAATCTATTAATGATATATGATTAGTACCTGTGGATGGAGTTAATATAATTTTAAGATTTTTTGCTTTTTCAAGTAAATTTTTATCAATTATAAATTTTGGAGAAGGATGACAAATCCAAGCATCAAATTTGTCAATTATTTTTTTGATTTGATTAAAATTTATTTTGTAACCATAGTAAACATTGAAATTTTTTTTTAATTGAAGTTTTTTTTCTAAAAGAAAATCTGTTGGAGAAGTAACTAAAAGATTGATTCTATTTTTTTTTTATTAAATTTTTTTTTATAATTAAAAAATTTATGGGGAAAATTATTACATTTTCCATTTTCAATTAACATTTTAGCAATTAGAAAATCAAATTTTGTGTCAATATTAATCGATTTCTCATCAGGCATAATATAAGGAATACTTTTTTTTCCATTTCGACTATTTTTCATAATCAAGGTATTTCTTGTCATTGAATAAATTGCACCATTTCTTATGTAACATGGTTCAAAATCTTGACGCCTAGACCCAATATCAGGCTCTGGGTAATCTTTACAAAAATTAGTAATTTTATTTGATTTAATTCTTTTAAGCCTAGTTGGATGTTTTTCTCCAGTATTCACATAACTTATGACAGAATCCACCTTCTTTTTTATTAAAATATTTAATGCTGCATCAATATCATCTTTATCTCTAAGTGGAGAGACACATGGTAATTCAATTATGTAATCAAAAGTTTTACCATAAAATTTTTCTGCTTCTACAACAGCATGTTTTAATGCAGTAACTGATGGTACTTTATCCCCAGATAATATTTTTGGTCTCACAAATGGTGCATCAGCTCCATAATTTTTAGATACTTCAATGATTTCTTTAGAATCTGATGAAACAATAATTTCGTCAACTAATTTGCTATTTTTTCCAGCATAAATCGAATAACTAATTAAGGGATGATTTTGTATTTTTTTAATGTTCTTTTTTTTAATTCCCTTAGAACCACCTCGTGCCAGTATTACTGCTAAAACAGATTTTTTATTTTGTTTCATTTTATAAAGTATATTTATTAATTTTTTTAGATATTACTGATTTTATATCATATACAAAATAATTTTTAGAAGATTGTTTTTTTAAAATTTTTGAAAAATTATTTAAAATAATATTATGCGGTACAGCTAAAACAAATACATCAATGTAGTTTTTTAATCCACTTAATTTATTTATAAACAATTTTTTGTGAAGTTTATTAACATGTTTTAAATTAACTAATGGATCAAATATATTGAGTTTAATTTTTTTTTTCAAAAAGTGGTTTACCAAATCAATTACTTTTGAATTTCTTATATCAGAACAATTTTCCTTGAAACCATAGCCTAATATCAATAAGTGAGGTTTTTTTTTTATATCATTTACCCTTACTAATTTTAATATTTTATCACATACATTTTTCGACATATTGTCATTTATTTTTCGCCCAGATAAAATAACCTTGGGATTATAGCCAACTTTCTTTGCCTTATAAGTTAAATAATATGGATCCACTCCTACACAGTGACCTCCAACTAATCCGGGTGAGAATTTTATAAAATTCCACTTTGTTGCTGCTGCATTCAAAACTTGATCAGTTTTGATATTTAATTTATCAAAAATAAGAGAAAATTCGTTCACTAATGCTATATTTAGATCTCTTTGTGTATTTTCTATTACCTTTGCCGCTTCTGCAACTTTTATAGTTTCAGCCTTATGAACTCCAGCTTTAATAATATTTGAATATAGTGAATTTATTTTATTTAAAGAGTTAATATTAGATCCACTTACAATCTTTTTTATATTTTCTAATCGGTGTTTTTTATCTCCAACATTAATTCTTTCCGGTGAATATCCGCAAAAAAAATCATGATTAAATTTTAATCCTGAATATTTTTCAAGTAAAGGGACACACACTTCTTCTGTACAACCAGGGTAAACAGTGGACTCATAAATTACAATTGATTTTTTTTTCATATTTTTTCCAACTATTTTAGATGCACTAATTAAAGGTTTAAGATCGGGTATTTTTTGATTATTTACTGGTGTAGGAACTGTGATTATAAAGTAATCTGAACTATTAATATCTTTTGTGCTTGATGAAAATAGTAATCTAGTATTTTTTAGTAAATCCTTTTTTTTTTTATCATTAAAACTATCATATCCATTTTTTAACTCATCAATTCTATTTTTATTAAGATCAAATCCAACAGTGCTAAATTTTTTTGAAAATGCAAGTGCTAGGGGTAAGCCCACATATCCTACACCTATAATTGAAATCTTAGTACTTTTTTTCATAATATTTTTGAAACCAATCAACAAAATTTTTAACACCCCTCTCCACAGAAACTTTTGGTTTATAATTTAAATGTGATTGAATCTTTTTAATTGATGATGCAACGTGAACTACATCTCCTTTTTGAAGAGGTTTATAATTTATTTTAGCTTTTTTATTTAAATATTTTTCTAAAATTTTTACATAATATTTTAAATTAACTCTTTTGTTGGCGCCTATATTATAAATATTAAATGGAAATATACTTGAACTTGGCTCTGGTTTTTTAGCATTCCATTTAATATTCTTTTTTGAAGTTCTAATAGTAGCTTTAAAAATTGCATCTGCTATGTCTTCAACATAAGTAAAATCTCTAGAATGATTTCCGTAATTAAATAAATCAATTTTTTTACTTTCTATAATATTTTTTGTAAAAATAAATAAGGCTTGATCAGGTCTTCCCCAAGGACCATAAGCAGTAAAAAATCTCATACCAACGGTAGGTAAACGATATAATGCACTATAAGCATGAGCAATCAACTCGTTTGATCTCTTTGATGCAGCGTACAATTGAATAGGATGATCTGCAATTTTTGTTTCTACAAATGGTAAGTTTTTATTGGCCCCATAAACACTACTTGAACTTGCATAAACAAAATTTTTAATTTTATAAATTTTTGATAATTCAATTACATTAAAAAAACAAACAATATTATTCTCTATATATGATCTTGGATTTTTTAATGAATATCTTACTCCTGCTTGAGCAGCAAGATGAATTACTCTTTTAATTTTATTATTTTTAAAAATTTGATTTAAAGACTTGAAATTATTTAAATCTATTTTTTTAAAGACAAATTTTTTTCTTAATTTCTTTAAATTCTCAAGCCTTTTTTTTTTAAATTAACATCATAATAATTATTTAAGTTATCAATACCAATTACAGAAATATTTTTTTTTAAAAGTTTTAATGCAACGTGATAACCAATGAATCCTGCAACACCAGTAACTAAGATTTTCATATTAAATTTATCAAAATTATTAATTTTTCAGTTGATATAACTTATAAAAGTAAAACTTAAAATAAAAATTTCATGATCTTAGGAATTCGAACTGTTTTTTGATTTCCAATATCCCATAGGAAAAAAAGATTGATAAAAAAATCATGTTAGGGGCAAGATATCTCGGATTACCTTGCCATCCACCAAAAAAAGTAAAATACAGCACTGAAAGAATCAAAAATATAATGAAATTATAATTTGCTCTATTTTTTAATAAATGAAAAAAACCCATCAAACAAATAAGGTAAATTATAGAGGAATAAAAGATTCTAATTTTAACATTTTTTTTGTGTTCATCACTTTTGTAGTATTCATATTTTTTTTTATTTGAAGGCTTGTACTCATATTTATAAAAAGCATAAATTTCAAAGGGATTAAAAACAAGAGAATGTAAACTCTTTTTAAAAATTATTTTAACAGTAGATAAAGGATTCTGTAATATGTAGTTTATAGATTCTTTTTGTACATATTTACTATATTTTATTAAATCTTTTTCTGATTTCATATTAATCTTATTTTGAAGTTTAAAATTTTGAAATTGTTTTTCAAAATTTTCCAGCTCTATTTTAGATTGATTTACATTTTTTTTATTTAAAATATTTGGAATTAAATATCTATATAAATCCACCTTTGATTGAATTGGTGTAACATAGAAAACATCTGATCTTAAAAAATTATGCAACCCAAGAAATGTCAAAATTAAGATAAGTCCAATTAAGTATGAAAACATAAATGCAAATTTTTTTCTCTCCAAAATAAAATAAATTAAAATTGGTAAAAAATAGAAGATAGCAATAGATCTTTGTAAATACAAGATTCCGACTATCAATCCAATATTCAGTGCAGTGATTTTGGAGTTAGAGTTTTTTAATATTTGAGACAATAAAATAATTGTTAATGAAAAAAAAATAGACTCACTTAAAAAAGAATAATGATACTGATTTATAGTAGGTTCAATTAGTAAGATGGTTATTGTTATTAAAGCAATTTTATTATGTTGTATTTTTAAACATTTATATAATAAATAGATTGAAACAAAGAAAAAAAATATTTGCAAACAAATAAAATATATTTTTTTATTTCCGCTCTTCACTTGGGGTTTATTATCAGGAGTGACCTTATCGGTATAAAGATCTTCATCAGCAACAATGTAAAAGAAAGCAATAAATTTCGGTGGTAGGTATGAATTCCAAAAAACTCCACCAAAATCATAAATTGGTTTATCTTCTTGAAAATTTTTTTTTATTTTATCAGCTTCTACCCAAAATTTATGTACATCACCTTTTATTAATGCATGGTTACTTTTACCATCAGTAGATTTTTCATACTTATCGAATTTATTTATGATTAAATTTGCAGTTAAGAATGATGATATAAATATTAAAATAAATATTATTTTAAACTTCATTAATTATTATTAATCAAAATAATGCTACTATCTACAAAAAATAATACAAATATTTACAATTATATAAATTTAAGATAAATTTTTTATTTAAAATCTTGTTTTTTTAATTAAAATAATTAAGAATTTCTAACTAAATTAGTTTTTAATATTGTGAGCAAAAATATAAGTTTTTTTAAACACGAAAGTATTCGTGATAATCTGAAAATTATTAATAGGTCATCAGCTCTATTCTTAATAAAATACTCAAAAAAAGATAATATTTATACTGATTTTCACTTTTTAAATTATTGGCTAATTAAAGGAAATCTAAAAAATGTTAAAATTAAGATTACTGTTAGAAATTTAGATGGAAAAAAAATTTTATCTAATATTTTCTTTATTAATGACCTAAAGTCATATTGTGTAAAATTAGAAAAACTTCTACTAAAAAGAAATATTCAAAACTTTACAGGGACAGGTGAGATAGAAATTTTTTCAAAGAAAAACTTGTTTTTTCCTTATCCAGCTGTTTATGCAAGGTACCATGGAAAAAATTGGCACGCTGGAACACATTCAACAACTCGTTATTTTTCAACAACGAGTGGTGATGATTTAAATCTTATTAATAAAAAAATGCATTGTAATGAGTCAAATATTTCACTTCTCCCTAAGAAAGGTGTTAAATGCTTTATAGTTTTACATAATGGTTTTAAAAAAACATCTAATTCAAATATAAAACTCACTATAACTAATCACCTAGGAGAAAACATAAAAAAAAATTTGAAAAACTTTAAAATGAAAATTGGTGAAACAAAAATTATATGTATTGATGATTATATAAATTATAAAGATTTTTTGGGCGGCAATAGGGGTATGCTTACAGTTAATTATAGTACAACAGGTGTTTTTCCTAGAGTGCTTTATTATAATCAAGATACTGAGGGTAAAATTTGTCTAGAGCACAGTAATTTTGGTCTGAATAAAAATTCATCGGCTGATAGTTTTAAGCCAAAAAAAAATTCAAAAAATTTATTATATACTATTCCTATAATGCCAAAAAATTATAAAACTGAAGTTGATTTCTTTCCTACATATCCAAATCAAAAATCATCTTATATTATCAAAGTAAGAAAAAATTCTCTTAAAGGAAGAAATTTAGCATTTAAAACAATTGAGCTCTCAAAAAAAAACCCTTATGGTCAACTTAGTGAGACCGCATCTAAAGAAACTACATTTCTAGATATTGATATTACTAACAAAGATAAGCTTCCAAATCGATTTCATATTGCTCAATATTATTCAAAAAATGAGTCACTTCCAGGAATAGTATTAGATGGGCCACTACCATGTAGTACACAAGGAGTGAGAACCCGTTGGACACCTTTTTTTACTAAAGGTGAAAAGCTTAAATCCAAAATTTATATTTGCTCAAGAAATTTTGATAAAAATTCAGCTAGTAAAAAAATTGAGGTTAATATTTTATTAATAGGTGGACTAAAAAAAGAAAAAATAGAAATTATTAAAACTTTGAATTCAAAAGAAAATTTTATACTAAATGTTTCTAAGATTATCAAAAAAAATAAATGGAAAAGTGATTTTGGATGGGCATATATTAAATTCAAAGAACCAAGTCATAACACAGTATTTTTTGTATCAGATTATGGAAAAAATTCTGTTGTTTCAAATCACGCTTTTTAAAATTCAATGTAAGATGGTGCTAAATAAAAAGGAAGTTTTTTTATTTCTTTTTTATTTTTTTTACAAAAATTATCAACTGCTCTTGTAGCTCCCTCCACTGTAGCATAATCATCAATTACAATTAATCCTCCTTTAACCATTAATTTAGAAAATACTTTTAAAGCATGAAAAGTTGGTTCGTAAACATCCATATCTAGATGTAGAAGGGCTATTTTTAATTGTGGATTTTTTTTTTTAAAAATTTTTAAAGTTTGTAAAACATTACCCTTAATTAAATTTATATTTGTAAATTTTTTTTTTTTAAAAAACTTTTCTAGTTCCTCTTTACTGATACCAACACCACCACCGTCATCATAATCGTCAATGAATTTTTTGTCTAATAAACTTTTAATGCCTTTTTTTGGAAAAGCGGAAAATACATCAAAACCAATTATGTTTCTAGATTCGTTGTTTTCAAGAGATTGTCTAAAGTGAGCCCATCGCATAAGTGAAGCACCTTTATAAACACCACATTCAATAACTGTTCCTGGCTTATTTTTAATCTTTTTATACAATTCGTAATGTGCAAGAAATTTATTTATTCTTGATGGATGACTTTTTAGAAAAAAAATATTTTCACATTCCCAAATATTGTAATTTTTTGGTGTATAATTTGACATTAAAGCTTTTTTAAGTATTTTTAATTTTATTGCAATCTATAAAATTTAAAAAACTTAATAAATTAACTTTTTTAAAAATATATTAAAAATAGATCATTTATTTTGAGTAAGAATAATAAAAATTTAATTACATTCTGAGTAAAAATTTTTAATATAATTAAATAATCAATTTTTAAATTGCTAGAATGATTTATTTTAAAATATGAAATTAAATATAATAATATTTGGAAATGGTAATCACGCAAAAATAATTTTTGATGAATTAGGAAAATTGAAAAAATATAATTTTTTAGGATATGTAGATAAAAAAAATGTAATTTTTTATAAAAAAAAAAAATATAATTTTTTCGATTTTTATGAAAAATATCAAAAAAAAAAAATAAGAGGAATAATAGCTGTAGGAGATAATAAATTAAGAAACAAAATTTCAAGAGATATTGAAGAGATTATTCCAAAATTCAAGTGGGAAACATTGATATCAAAAAGTGCTATTGTATCAAAAAAAACTAATATTGGACAAGGAACAATGATTATCTCTGGTTCAGTAATTAATACAAATACAATTATTGGTGAACATTGTTTGATAAATACAAAATCGACTTTAGATCATGATAATAATTGGGGAGATTTTACGAGTTGTGGACCAGGTGTAAATTCAGCAGGAAATGTAACTGTTAAAAATTTTACACAAATTGGAATCGGCTCTACAATCATAGATAATATTTTGATAGGAAAAAATACAGTTATAGGTGCTCATTCGCTCGTTAACAGGAATTGCAAAAGTAATAGTGTTTATTTTGGTGTTCCAGCTAAATATAAAAGAAAAAATTTAAGACTAATAAAGAAAGCACCACAAAGAAATGTAAAAAAAAAGTAATTAAAAGATATAATTAAAATCATTGATTAACTAAAGATTAATTTAAACCCTTCACAATACTTAGAAAACCTTGATCGAGTGAAAGGAAACTCACCATCAAAAATATTTAAATCTAAATTTTTAGATTTTACCTCCATTATTAATTTATCATACATTTCAAAAGAGACATTTCTATTATCAACTTCAAATTGAATATTTTTGTCAACTGTAAACCTATTTCCAAGGTATAAAAAATATTCTCTTTCGTATTTTACCCAAAATTTTTTTGTGCAGTTATTATAATTTTTATCAAATATTCCTTTTTTTGAAAATTGTAAGAATTGATCTTTGGAAATTAGAACACTTTTTTTGAATTTTCCTTCAAAACTATTAATCTTTTTTTCTAAAAAAAATTTTTTTTCATTATCTTGAGGATATGTCCTAATTCTTATTTTTTTTCTAGGCAAAGTCCCTTCCTCGGAATCCAAAAACATATCATTATCTTTATTATCAAAATATAGGCTTGAAATTTTTCTTGGGGGAAACAAACTAAAATTTTTATCTTCTTTACTAAAAATTTTTAATATTTTTGCATAATCTGAAATATGAAGAATTACTTTTTCCTCTAGTCTAAAAGACATAATTCTAAGCTTGATAATCTGATTTAATATTAATTATATTTTTGTTCTTTTCTAATAATTTTCTAAATTCTTCAAGCTCACTTTTATTAGCAAAAGCTAATCTATAAAAAAAATTATTTTTTTCTAAATCTTCAAAACTTTGAATTATATTCTTATGTTTCTGTAATTCTTGAATTTCCCGTTTTGAATTTACTTCTAAAGTATAAATCAAATTTCCTTCTCCAAAAGAAAATTGATAAAGATTTTTATTAAATTTTTTTGCTATTAATTGAAAATAATGTATAAAAAATAATACAAGCACCATAAAAATAAAAAGAACTAAAGCTAATTTTCCAGAAACACTCGTAACTACGCCTAAGGTCAATAATGCAAAAAACATTACCAATTCAAAAGGGCTTTTAACTGGATTTCTAAACCTTACTATTGATAAGGCTCCAATCATCCCCAATGATAATGCTATGTCATTTTTTATAACAGTGGTGATTACAAGAGCTATATTGGGTAACAAGACATAACTTCCAAGATGATGATATGTATTTGCCCATCTTTGACCAGTTTTAACTAGTGTTTGTCTTAATGATAAACCGCAAATAGCTAAAAAAATTAATTTTAGTGAAATATTTTGTAAGTTCGAGATATTAAAGTCAAAAATGTCCATGTAAGTATTTCAACTATAATATATATTGATATTTTTCAATTTAAAAAAAAATAATTCAATATTTTAATCAAAAACATTTATAATTATCTAAATTTTCAATTATTTTTGCATTTTCATCTTTTTCAATTATTAAATTAGTTTTCATTGAGTTGTTTATCAACGTGCCCGATCCATAATTATTTTTCTTGTTATAAATTGAAATATCAAGCGTATTATCATTAAATTCATTATTATTACTTATGTAAAGACAAGAGTCATCTTTTACTGCTATACCAATTTCATTATTGTAAATATTTGAATTATTAATTTTTAAAATTGAATTTTCTCCAACACTAATTCCTTTATCATTAAAACCATTTATTTCTATATTTTCTAATTTTGCTTTACTGTAGTATAGATCTAAACCATCCCCGTTCTTGTCATTATTTCTAAAATTTTTTATTGTAATATCTTTTGCGTGTAAATCACAATTATCAACATCAATAGCATCATAGGTTGAATTAATAATCTTAATATTTTTCATCTTACATTTTTTAGCGTATTTAATGTTGACTCCGTCTTCCCCTTTCGAATTAAGCATATCAAAATTCTTTATATGAACATTATTAAAATTATAAATAGATAAGCCTCCAGACAAATATTTTCCACCGATAAATTTTTCAGAAGAATTTTGAATTTTCATATTCTCAATTTTTACAATTTCTTTATTTCCACCAATTATAGCGAAAACACCAAAAAAAATATCGTCATTTTCAGACTCAATAATTATTGGTTTATCTTTAGATCCTAATGCAGATAAACTTCCATTGATAATCAAAGAAATATTTTCCTTGAGCGTAATTTTTGTTTCTTCTTTTATCACTACATCTATTCCTCTTGGAAAAATCAAATCTTCATCAATTATATGTTCTCCACTATTAAAAAAAAATTTATCCTGATCAAAATAACCTTTTTCGTTTATTTTTAAATCACTTCTAAATTTTAACTCATTATCTGCTAAAAAACTTTCTTGGTTATTAATATCTATTTCAGATATTTTTTTTTGTAATTTATTTAAAAAATTATTTTTATCAATATTTGAAAGAATTTCATTATCAATATAATTTTCATTATCTGATAATTGAATAAATCTATTAAGTTCGAATATAATTTTTTTTTGAATTTCTAAATTGCTAACTAAATAATTAATGAATGGTAAATAAGTTTGATCACTATAATATTTCATTAATTCAAAAATAGTTTTATCAGTATTTAAAAACTTTGATATATCATCAGTGGAATCCCAGGTTATAAATGGATAAAAAAACCCTGTCGCAAAATCATATGCTACCTTTTGATTACCATAAACATGTTGATGACCATTTTCCGCGGAAAGAATCATTACTAATAAATATTTTAAAATATAATCTTCATCAAAATATTCAAAAGCTTCCTCATTTTTATTTAAATAAATTGAATTATTCAAATTAGTGAACCTATTTAAAATTTGGTTCATAGCAGTTGCATTAAAATTATAATTTTTTTTTAATGACATTCTCAATTTTTTATTAAAATATTCTGAGTGATTTTTGCTTTTTTTGTTATCTAAATAATAAGGAATATTATAAACAAAAGATTTTAAATCTAATTCATTATAAGAGTCTTTTTTTTCAAATTCTTTGAAAAAATATAATGTTCCTTTTCCTATTTTATCAGAAAAAGTCTCATCTATATTTGGAATAAAAGAATATTCAGCACTAAATTTTTTTTCATTAAAATAAACTTTAACTGGAAATATTGGCATTGATAAAACATCATACATTTTTGCAAGCTTCAGAGTTGTTTTAGCTCTATCCAACCTTTTATTAACAATTAATTTAAATCTTCTAAAACCATTAATAGTATCGCCCTTCTTTAATTTAATTGAATAAGAATGATAAATAAACCCATATGAATGCCCGTCAGGTCTTTTGCCATGTAATTTTATTTCAGCTTTAAATAATTTATTACCATATTTTACGTTTGCTTTTTTCCAATTATTCATCTGATTATATTTTAGAAAATCACCTTGACCTATTAATTCACCTAGTACTAAAAAGTGTCTGAGAGTTTTTTTACCAAAATCTATCTCAATTTCTTTTATTCTTTGATCTTCAAAATATGATAATTTAGCATTTTTTGCAGTCGGATGTGTGACTAAGTTTTTTTGTGATTTGTCAACAAGTATAAAAACATATAAAAAAAAGAAACAAGCAAAGATAATTAAAATTTTTTTTATCATTTAATGAATAATTATATTGTATATTGACACAATTGTTTACATCTTTAATACATATTGAATTTTATAAAATGTAATATGAAAATTAATAAAAAAAATGTGGTAAAATTATACAATCTACCTGAAGAGGTTTTATTTTGTAAAAAATGTACAATTTCCAATCAAAGACCAAGAATATCTTTTGATAAAGACGGCGTTTGTAGTGCTTGTAATTTTTCAGATTTAAAAAAAAGTAAATTTGATTGGAAAAAGAGAGAAACAGAACTTAAAAAACTTTGTAATAAGTTTAGAAAAAAAAAAGGTTTTGATGTAATTGTTCCATGTAGTGGTGGTAAAGATGGTAGCTATGTCGCTCATCAACTTAAATATATTTACAATATGAATCCGCTTTGTGTTACTTGGTCTCCACTTGAAGGAACAGAGATTGGGAAAAAAAACTTAAAATCCTTTATCGATTCAGGTTTCGACCATATTATGGGAACACCTGATCCAAAAATTACAAAAAAATTAACAGAACTTTCATTCAAATTTTTAGGTGATCCTTTTCAACCATTTATATATGGTCAATACAATTTCCCTTTAACTGTGGCAACACAATATAATGTAAGTCTAATAATGTACGGAGAGAATGGTGAAGTAGAATATGGAGGTGATATGAAAAACGCTTACAAACCTTCAAGAAGTGTTGATGATCAACTAAAACATTATTTCTCAGGTGTTTCTCCAAGTGACTGGCTCAAACATGGGTTAAGTGAAAATGATTTAAGTAAATTTCAACCCCCAAATCAAAATTTAATTAAAAAAAATAAAACAGAGGTTCATTTTTATAGTTATTATAAGTTTTGGGATCCTCAAGAGAATTTTTATTATGCGAGAGAACATTGTAATTTTTTACCTAACCCCGAAAGATCTGAAGGAACATTTTCAAAGTATGCTAGCTTAGATGATGAATATGATGGATTCCATTATTATCTTTCATATATAAAATTTGGAATTGGTCGATGTACATCTGATACTGCTCACGAGATTAGAGATAAAAAAATAGATCGTGATGAAGGAATTGCTTTGGTTAAAAAATATGATGGAGAATTCCCAAAAAAAAATTATAAAAAATTCTTAGATTATTGTTCATTAGATGAAAAAAAATTCAATGAAATAATTGATAGTTGGAGATCAGATCACATTTGGTACAAGGACAATCATGGAGAATGGAAATTAAAAAATCCTATCTGGAAATAAAATGAAAAAAAAATTCACATGTATAATTATTGGCTTAGGTTCAATGGGAAACAAATATATTTCTATAGCAAAAAAATTAAATCTAAATATTTTAGGAATTTATGATAAAAATCAAAAAAAAACATTTGAAGCATTAAAAAATAATATTTTAAAAAAAAATATTTTATTTAACAATCTAAATAAATTACTTACTTCAAAACCCGATTTAGCCATAATTGCAACTACTGCAGACAGTCATTATGAAATGATCAAAAATTGTGCAAAATTTAATATAAAAAAAATAATGGTTGAAAAACCTCTAACTAATTCATTGTCTAAATGTAAAGCTATAGAAAAATTATCAAAAACTAAACGAATTAAAATTTGTGTGAATCATTCATATAGATTTTCAAATCAATATAATTTTTTAAAAAAAATTTTGAAATTAAAAAAATTTGGTAATATTGTGAGCATTAATTTAATTGGTGGCAATCAAGGAATATCAATGAATGGTGTTCATTTTTTTGATATATTGAAATTTTTAACTCAATCTAAAGCTGTTAAAGTATTTTCTAACGTAAAAATTGATAGAAATACCAATCCTAGAGGTAAAAAATTTAAAGATTATGAAGGTCAAGTTTCTATTATTAATAAAAATGGAACAAGAGGATATATAGATTTATCCTCAAAAGCTGGTCATGGAGAAACACTTACTTGTGTTTGTAAATATGGAGTCATTTTAATTGATTTATATACGGGCAGAATGACAATTAATTACCGAAAAGAGAAATTTAGAAAATTTTCAACAGTTTATTATGGTAAGCCTTTTATTAGCCAAAATATGAGGATTAAAATTTCAGATACTTCAGAAATAACAATGCTAAATTTAGATAAATTTTTGAAAAATAAAGACTACGTAAAGTTAAGTGAAAGTATTGAAATAACAAAAATACTGATTTCAACAATCGAAGCTAGTTTCAAAAAAAAATGGATTAATATAAATACTTTAAGAAGTAATAAAAATTTCAACTGGGCTTAGTGTAAAAAATTTTAAAATTTATGTCATTGAGAAAAAATAAAGTTGCAATAATTGGTGCTGGTGAAATGGCCAATGAGTACCTAAAAGTTTTATCAAATATGCGAAATGTTGATATTGTTGGAATTTACAATCGTACTTTTAGAAAATCAATAAAACTAAAAAAAAAATTTAAAATTAAAAGAGCATTTAAAAAAATAAATGAAATGTACGAAATTTCAAAACCCGACGGAGTTATTGTCGCCATTTCTCCAGATAAATTAAAATATAAAATTCAAGAAATTTTCTTTCCAAACTTTAGATACCTCGTTGAAAAACCAATTGGGCTTAATTTAAAAGAGTCCGAAAAAATCTATAATTTTGCTAGAAGAAAAAGAATTCAAATTTTTGTTGGATTAAACAGACGTTTCTACTCAAGCACAAAATATTTACTTCGAAAACTAAAAAATGAATTTTCAAAAAACAGAATTATTGAAATTGAGGATCAGCAAGATCAAATCATTAATAAAAAAATTTTTTCAAAGAAAATACTAGATAATTATATGTTTGTAAATTCGATACACCTAATTGATTATTTCAATTTGTTATGTCGAGGAAAAGTAATCAAAATTAAAAAAACTTCTAATTGGATTAGTAGAAAAAAAAATATATTTATATGTCATTTACATTATAGTTCTGGGGATTTGGGAATATATAGATCTGTATGGAATATGCCTGGCCCGTGGTCAGTTAAAGCATATACAAGAAAAGGTTTTTTTAAACTTTCACCGATTGAGAGAATATATTTTAGAAAAAATAACTCACGTGTAGACGAAATAATTAAAATTGACTATAAAAATGATACAAAATTTAAACCTGGTTTGAGATTACAAATAATAGAATTTCTCAAATCATTTAAAAACCAAAAAAATAATTTACCGGACATAGAAATATCACATGAACTTATGAGGTTAATTTCTAAAATTTATAAAAAAAAATAATTTTAAAGTCTTAATAATCTAATTCTCTAATTCTCTATTTTTGAAATAATCTTTTTTAAAATTATATTACCCGGATCATAACTAATTAGCTTTTGAATAATTTTTTCATTATCTTTATTCCACTTATTTTTTTTTGTTCTTAGACCATAATTCATTAATTTTCTAAACTCATAAGAATTGAAGTCATTTAACCAAAATTTCCCTTTTGAAGTAATGAAATCCATCCCCCAATTTTTATAAGTTTTATTCCAATTTTTTCTTAAGTTGAATGAAATTGTCTTATTACCCCTAGCAAGTGACTCGAATCCTAAATTAGAATCTACAAAAATTGTTAATTCTGATTGATCAGTCCAATAATAAGAATTGTTATGAATAGTTCTTTTTTTAAAAACCCAATCTTTATTGCCAATAATTTTTTCATAAAAATTTATTTCTTTTTCCTCATCCCAGTCTGAACCTAAAATATAAAATTCAAATTTATTTTCTTTACAGAATTTATAAACCATTGGTAAAATTTTTTTTTCTGTTTCATATACATTTCCCATTTTAGTTGAGTCTTTTTTATAAAATTTTAATCTAAACTGTGAAATAAATGATATTATTTTTTTCTTTTTTAAAAATTTTTTTTTTGTAAAAATTATTTCTATAACTTCCAATTTCTATTGTTTTAGTATTAAAGTATTTATTAAAAAATTTTTTACTAAAAAAATCATTTTGCGTTAAAATATAATCACACTTTGGCTTTTTTTTAGATTTTTTAAAGTCATTTTTTAAAATTTGTAAAAATCTATACTGATCATCCTTAATAAGAATATGTCCATTTTGTACAGCAATAGTAATTATATCTTTGTTTTGTTCCTTTATCTTATAAAATAAAAAAAAAGCGTGATTTAATGTTATGCAACACTTCGGACATGTAATTTTTATAAATGAATTAATATAATTTGTCCTAAAATTTTTAAAGCCGTATTTAATTATTGTATAAATCAAGATATAAATGTTTATATCTTCTCCTCTTGTAGATAAGACATTGATATTTTTATCGTTAATATATTTTTTTAACATAAATAAGTTTCTTTTATCGAATACTAAAAAAGATTTTTTTTTGGGCCTCAAATAAAATTTTTTAACATTAAAAAAAAAATTAATTAATTTTCTCATTAAACTTATCTATTTTTTTTTAAACATCATTTCTGCAATCTTAAAATCATGTAAGGTGTCTATATCAATAGATCTTTCGACTGGCATTATATAGCCATAAGTTTTTTTATCGTATTTATTTGGCGATGTATTTTTTAAAAAATTATATTTAAAAACATATATAGCCCCATTTAAAAGATAATTATTTTTTTTATTTATTGCTTTTTCGATAATAGCGCCATTTTTTTTTAAGTTTTTGAACCAATAATTTGGCTTGGTTTCGTATAAAGAAATAACAGCATTAGCTTTTTTTCTCTTAAAAATTTTTATTGCAGTTTCAATATCTTTTTCAGATCGTAATGGAGAAGTTGGCTGAAGATAGATTAATGATTCATATCTTTTTTTTTCAATTAAACTTAATTTCTGTAAGACGTCTTTTAGAACCTCCCAAGATGTTGTTTTATCTCTAGTAAGATTTTTATTTCTCAAAAAAGGAACCTCTGCTCCACTTTGAATTGCAATTTTTGCAATTCTTTTTGAGTCTGTTGAAACTATTACTCTAGTGATACTTTTGCATTTAAGAGCTGACTTAATAGTGTGAAAAATTAATGGTTTTCCTGCCAACTTTTTAATATTTTTATTCGGTAATCTCTTTGAAAAACTCTTTGCTGGTATAATTGCAAGCATCAACTTATGTTTTGAATTTCTGTTACTAATGATTTTGCTATAAAGTTTTGGTCATCTCTGTCTATTGATGATGTTGGTAAACTTATACTACTTTCAGATAACTTATTTGAGATCATATAATCACCTTTGGAAAATTTTTTAAATGGCTCCATCATATTAAGTGAAAAAAAACCTGGTCGGCATTCAATGCCTTTATTTTGCATTTTATCTAGTAAATTATCTCTAATTTCTCTATTAATGTCTTTTATCAATAAAGTATATAACCAATAAGAATTTTCAGACCAATTGTTTTTAGGGAGCAATTTAATTCGCTCATTATTGATTAATAAATCATCATATATTTTAAAAATTTCTTTCCTTTTATTTAGTAAAATTTCAATTTTTTCCATCTGAGCAACTCCTATTGCTGCTTGCATATTAGTCATTCTAAAATTGAAACCTGCTTCTTCATGATAATATCTGGTTTTGTTAGATAAGCCATGGTTGATCAGCAATCTAGCTCTATTTGCTAATTTTAAGTCTTTAAAAACAACCATTCCACCTTCTCCAGTTGTAACAGTTTTGTTGGCAAAAAAACTAAAACAAGAACAGTCACCATCTGTTCCGATTATTCTGCCCTTATATTTTGCGCCCACTGCCTCGGCACAATCCTCTACAATTAATAAATTATTTTTTTTTGCAATTTTCTTCAACTCGTCTATTTTACATGGTTGTCCATATACGTGTACAAGCATGATTGCTTTTGTAGCGGGTGAAATATAATTTTCAATTTTGTTTGGATCTAATGTCCATGTTTCTTCCTCTACTTCCGCAATAACTGGTGTAGCACCACTGTTTATTATTGAGTTTATTGATGCCCCAAATGTAAAATTTGGAACTATCACTTCATCACCCTCTTTAATACCTAGTGTTGTTAAACCTATTTGTAGTGCAGTCGTCCCACTTGTTACAGCAACAGAATGACCTCCGGAAATATAATAGGAAAACGCTTTCTCGAATTTTGAAATATAAGCACCTCTAGAAGAAATCCATCCGCTCTTTATTGCACTTGTAACATTAAATAACTCCTCCTCACCAATATTTGGTTCTAAAACGGAATATTTACGTGCTCGTTCTCTTGTTGAGTAGTCAACTATTCTATTTTGTTTATCTACTAAAGGTATACATCTAATCGTTTTATCATCTACAACAGTATTAAGTAGTTTTTGTATTTCTTGAATATCACAATTAGATGGTAGTGAAATCGGGTTTTTATTTATTATAGCTGACTTTTCTGTTATTAAAAAATCTTTATTACTATCTTTTAATAAATTCCTTCTAATATCGCCATCTGATATTGAAGCAATTAATTTAAAATCTTTATCTACAACAAATAAAACACCTAAAGAATTTTCATTTATCTTTTTTAATATATCGCTTAATTTTGATGGTAGTGAAACCGTAATTTTAGATAAGTCGTTTTTTTCCATTAGTACATTCTTTATTTATTTCTTTAATTTTTTTTCTGTTAGTTTTTTTAATAGATTAATTTGTTCTTCGTTTTGATTATAAACCTCAATTGAATAATAATTTAAATCTTTTCTTATGAAATCCCAAAACCATGATTTTTCATTAAAAGGTTCATTAGAATCTGAAAATCCATCATTATCACTTAAATGGTACCCTCCAAGAATCGAATTACAATTTTTTAAAAAGTTTACAGGATCAAATTTTAATGAATTTGATGATACCTTTAAATGAGCTACATCTAAAAGTAATTTTACATTTGTAGGTGAATTATTAATTATGAAATTACACTCATCTAAATCACACATAAGTAAAGGATTTGTCTCGAATTCAATTAAGTTATTTTTTGACAAAACATTGTTTTCAATCATTATTTCTATTCCAAGATTTTTAGCTTTATTTGAGATTTTCAAAATTCTTTCTAAAAAAAGATCAATACTTTTTGATCTATCTTGAAGTAATTTTTTTTTTATTTTTTTTCCTAATTCAGATGTTTTAATATCGCAAAGAAAACCTGCATGAAAACTATAAAATTTCGAATTTAGTTTTTGACAACTTTCTAAAGCATAATCAATATGGTCTAAAGTTAATTTAGAAATTTCCTTATCTTCTGATGCAATATTTAGGACGAATGGAACCTTATGTGGGGGAAAATAATTATGAATTTGAAAATCAATTTTATCTTTAAGATTACTTAAATTATTTAATAAGTTTGGATGATAACAGGTGCCTGACAATTCAATAGTATTAATACCATTTTTTAAAAAATTTATTGCAACTTCATCTGCTTTGGATGTTTTAAACCCTCCAGTTGAAATATATATTGTCATATTATTCTAATTTATATCTGTAAATTTAATTTGATAATTTTTTTTCAAATTTCTTTTTGCTTTTTTTCCTACAATTTTTTTTAATTGTCCATAAAATATACCTGTACCAGGTCTTTTCAAACATAAATGCTTCAAATTAATTTTATCCCCTTTTTTAATTGAATTATTGAGTGTAAGACTTTTTCTCGAAACTTTAGACATTTGTAGTTCTTCACTTTGGCATATCTTCTCATCACTTCCCATAATTATTTCTAATTTCCTTATCTCATTTACTATTTTTTTAAATTCCTTAGGTGATGAAGAGGCATTATGATCTGGTCCCTTAAATTTTTTATTTGTTGTAAAATGTTTTTCTATAACTTTTGCTCCTAAAGCTACGCTGGCAACTGATGCTTCGTGTCCAATCGAATGATCAGAAAAACCAACAGCAAATTTAAATTTTTTTTTCAATCTTGGTAGAACATTCATATTTAATGATTTGTGAGAACATGGATAATTTGATACACAATGAAGCAAAACAATTCTATTATTTTTAAATTTCTTATAGATTTTGATACAATCTAATATTTCTTTTTCAGTAGACATTCCAGTTGAAATAATTACAGATTTTTTTTCTTTTGCTAAATATTCGTGCAGCTCTAGATCAACGATATCAGCGGATGAAGTCTTAAAATATTTACAACCAATTTTTGATAAAAATTTGGCTGAGTCAGTATCATATGGAGTTGATATAAAATCAATTTTTTTTAATTTGCAGTAATTTTTTAATCTTTTTTGATCATGGTGAGTTAATTCTAGAGATTTTAGCATTTCATAATGAGACTGTTTGGAAGATGAAAATTTTTTTTGATAATTTACTTTTGGGGTTTTTGGTGTTGCTAACCTTTCTGCTTTAAAGGTTTGAAATTTCACTGCATTAGCACCAGATTTTTTTGCTGAGTCTATCATCTTTTTTGCTAGCGAAATTTTTCCGTTATGATTTACACCTATTTCAGCAATAAAATAAGTTGGGGTATTTAATTTTTTAAAAATTTTATTGAGGTATGATTTCATTCTTTATAATTAAATTTTTAATGACTAACATAAGTTTATAAAATTATTTATAATTTTAAGTCCTGATTCCCCGCTTTTTTCAGGGTGAAATTGCACCCCATATATATTGTCTTTACCAATTGCAGCTTGGAATTCAGTTCCACCATAAATTGAATTGCAAACCTCATACTTCTTATCAGTTTTCGCAACAAAAGAATGAATAAAATAAAATGAGTCTTTCTCACTAATGTTATTATAAAATTTATAATTAATTTTTTCATTTTTTTTTAAAAGATTGTTCCATCCTATATTTGGAATTTTAATATTTTTTTTTTGGATTAGATTTTTCAAAGGAACTACTTTTCCTGGAATTAAATTTAATCCCTCATTCATTTCAAACTCCTCACTTTGACTGCACAATAATTGCATTCCTAAACAAATTCCCATAATAAATTTTCCCTCCCTTGCACATTTATTCAATATTTCATCTAAATTTAATCTTTTTATAGTATTAATAGCCTTTCCAAAAGCCCCAACGCCAGGCAAGATCAAATGCGAGGACTCTAAAATCACACTTTTATTATTAGAAATTTTTACTTCATAACCTAGTTTTTCAATCGATCTTTCTATACTGAGTAAATTTCCAATACCATAATCAATTATACAAATATTTTTTTTCATAAATTTTTTTATTTAATTTTTGTGTCCAGTTAATGTTCAAACTAAGAAGGAAATTCTCTTACTTCAATTCTGTGACTCATTGCTTCTTTTCTGATCTCTCCTAAAGTTAATTTATTATAATGCAATACACTTGCCATAGATACTGCATCTGCTCCTCCTTCCAATACAGCATCAATCATATCTTTAGTAGTACCCATTCCACCACTTGCAATTACAGGTATTTCAACAATGTTTGATATATTTTTAATTAAATTAACATCGTAACCTTGTTGCATTCCTTCCTTGTCTACAGATGTTAATAAAATTTCCCCAGCGCCCAAGCTGACAATTTTTTTAGCCCATTCAATCACTTTTAATCCTGTTTTCTCTCTTCCACATTCAGTAAAAACCTCCCAATCATTATTTCCAATTTTTTTTGCCTCTATGGATACAACTATACTTTGTGAACCATAATTTTGGACTAATTCAGAAATTAATTTTGGATTACTAACTGCGGCAGTATTAACTGCTACTTTATCAGCGCCACTTTGAAATATCTCATGTGCATCTTTTAAACTTCTTACACCGCCGCCAACAGTAATGGGAATGAAAACATCCTTTGCTGTTTTTTTTATAATATCACTTAAATTGTTTCGGCCATATAAACTTGCAACAGCATCCATATAAAGAATTTCATCGGCACCTAAGCTATAATATTTTTTAGCAAACTCATTTGGATCTCCAATAACTCTCAATCCCTCAAGTTGAATACCTTTAATTAAATTTTCATTTTTAATATCAAGTCTAGGTATCAGTCTAATTTTCCTCATTAAAATGGCCTACTTATTTATTTTACCAAATTTTTCTAATATCAATTTTAAATCTTCATCAAAAATTTCAATTCTATGAATTTTACAAAAATTACTAAGATTTTCTATATTAACAAAGGTCTTAAATTTTTTTTTTCTTTTATATTTATATAAAAATTTTATGTTAGAAAATAAAATATTTGGAATTTTTTTTGAAAAAAAACGAAAAAAACTAAATACTAAATTATATAAAAGAGCTTTTTTAAAAATTTTTTCAGCATTTTTATCATCTTTAGATACTGTTTTTAATAGAGAAGAAATAAACAAATTTTTTTCTATTCTTTTTTCTTTTGAAAATAAAAATCTAAATAATGATGTGTTCTCACTATTTCTATTTCTGACAGGATTACTATTTTTATTTCTTAACAAAGTGAGATAAGAAATTGCTTTAGACTTGCCAAAATAAGTTGTTAATAAATTTGCTCTTAGCTCAAAAGCGGCAAAATAAGAAATTTCAGTAAAATTATCTACATCACAAACTTTTTTAAAAATTTCTGATTTCATCACAGAAAAAATACTAAATGGGACTGGTTTTAAACTATACTTTTTTAATCTGTCTTCTTTGTTATCAGAGTCTAAAGAAAAATCCTTTAAATTTGTATTATTCTCGTAGAACATATATTTATCATCTAAATATTTAAATCCTAAAACTTGACCAAAGCAACACGAAAAATCATTTTCTTTTTCTAAAACATCAATGCATTTAGACAAGGCATTAGGCAACAAAACATCATCATCTGATCCTAAAATGCAGTATTTGGTATCAATTAAATGTAAAATTTTTTTTACTCTATCAATTTCAGAAAAAATATTAAAATGGTGATATCTTATATTTTCATTAAACATTGACAAATTTGAATCTTCAATTCTGTTTTCACTTCCGTCAACAAAATGTAATTTAACATTAAACTTTGACCAGTAATTCATAGTAGATAAACCCAATTTTTGTCTGTTCATAGAAGGAATAATTACTGTAAGCTTGCTTAAGTTTTTCATAATTTATAAAGCAACAATTGTTTATTTAAGTTTTTTAAATAATCGATTGTGTTTTAAAAACTTAAAATTATTATGTGATTTACTTATTGTAATTTTTACATTTTTTTTAATAGGCCATCGAATTTTTAAATCTGGATCTTTCCAGTTTATATTTATTGAATTTCTATTGTTATATTTCTTGTTTGCAAATATATGCAACATAGAAGCTTCATGAGAGATTGCACCATGGGCATAACCCTCCGGGATAAATACGGTCTCAAATTTTTTCAATTTAAGCTTATAATTTTTCAAAAAATTTTTACTATTTCTTCTCATATCAACAATAACCCATGTTAAATTTCCATAGATTAATGTTAATAGTTTCGATTCTATGTCTTTTCCTGTCTGCATGTATAAACCTCTTACAACATTTGGTTTTGAAAAATATGAATAAAAAGATTCTACAATTTTAAAGCCTGTTTTTTTATTTATATCTCTCAAAGAATTTTTTTGAAGAAATCCTCTATTATCTTTTAAGATTATATTTTTATATTTTTTATGCATCATGATTTATAAAGTTTAATTAAATTCTTAATTTTTTGTGGTGCCTTTTTATAATATTCAGTTGAATGTTGTAAATTTAGTTTTGTCCAATCAGGCATGTAGCCTACAGAATAACAATAACTAAGAATTCGTCTCGTTTTGTTGGTTTGATTAATTAAACTTCCATGTGCTAAAGCCTCAGTAAACAATATTGCATCTCCTGGTTCAGCACTAACATGTTTTAATAATTTGTTATTTTTTGGATTATTATTGTTTGGTCTTACAAATTCAGCTTTGTGAGATCCAGGTATAACAGCAAACCCACCATCTTTTTTAGTATTATTACAAATAGGAAAAACAACTTTTGTAATATTTGAAAAAATTTTTTTATCTTTTACAAAATAAAATACTTTTGGATGATTAGGAATATTGCCCATATGTAAATATGTATAAGTATTTTTTTTATATTTTGTCATGGCAACTGAATGGTTTAATCTAAAAAAATTTGACGTCACATGTTTAATAATTTTAATTATATTAGGAATGAGAGCTAATTTTTCAAATTCTTTATCAGCTTCTAGAATATTAGATATATAACACTCTGATTTATTTTTTGTTTTTCCAAAAAAAACATTATGTGGCAATTCACT
>MDSZ01043636.1_pt1 | contig 26184 bp, 24 predicted proteins | sample 811201 | NCBI WGS metagenome assembly MDSZ01 (sample SAMN05326647, study PRJNA326480) | marine metagenome | isolation source: seawater | place: Indian Ocean: North | collected 2010 | reverse complement strand
TATGAAAAAAAATAGCTGTCTCTATAATTCATCAATTTTAATTACTGGTGGCACAGGTTCATTTGGACATGAATTTGTTAAAATGACTCTTAATAAATATAACCCCAGAAGATTAGTAATATTTTCTAGAGATGAAATGAAACAATGGGAGATGGCAAAATTGTTTCAAGGAGACAGAAGGGTAATGTTTTTCATAGGTGATGTTAGAGACAAGGACAGATTATATCGTGCACTAGATGGCGTAGATTATGTTGTTCATGCAGCCGCAACTAAAATTGTTCCAACTGCAGAATATAATCCATTTGAATGTATTAAAACTAATATAAACGGCGCAATGAATTTAATTGATGCTTCAATTGATCAGGGCGTCAAAAAAGTTGTAGCTCTTTCAACTGACAAAGCAAGTAGCCCTGTCAATCTATATGGCGCTACTAAGCTTGCATCTGATAAGTTATTTGTAGCAAGCAACTCCTCTTATGCTTCAGGTCATGAAACTTCATTTGCTGTCGTTCGGTATGGTAATGTTATGGGATCAAGAGGTTCTGTAATTCCATTCTTTTATAATATTAAAGAAAATGAAAAATTTCCAATAACAGATCTTAGAATGACAAGGTTTATGATAACTTTGGAACAGGGCGTCGATTTAGTATGGCACGCATTTGAAGATATGTTAGGTGGTGAGATATATGTAAAAAAGATACCATCAATGAAAATAGTTGATGTTGCTAAATGCATCAATCCTAAAAAAAATATAGAAATAGTTGGCATAAGGCCTGGTGAAAAACTTCATGAAGAAATGATTAGTCCTGAGGATGCTAGCCACACATATGAATACAAAGATTATTTCAAAATACTTCCTGCCATAAATAGATGGAGTACTGATAAAAAAAGAATAAAAAAAGGTAAATTAGTTAAAGAGGATTTTTCTTACAATTCTAAAAATAATAAGGATTGGATGACAAAAAAAGAACTACAAGAATGGATTAACCAGAATCAAAATATTATTGGTTTAATCTAAATTTTATGATTCCATATTCACGACAAAATATAAATACTGAAGATATTAAATCTGTTAAAAAGGTATTAAGATCTGATTTCCTTACTCAAGGATCTTTTGTTCCAAAATTTGAAAACTTATTAGTAAAATTTACTGGTGCTAAATATTCTGTAACTGCAAATAGCGCAACTAGCGCACTTCATATTGCTTGTCTTGCTTTAGAGGTTGAAAAAGGTGATATTGTTTGGACTAGCCCAAATACATTTGTTGCTAGTGCGAACTGTGCTTTGTATTGTGGAGCAGATGTAGATTTTGTAGATATTAATCCATCTACATATAATATCTGCATAGATAGCCTTGAAACAAAATTAATTGAAGCTAAAAAATTTAATAAGCTTCCAAAAGTAATCATTCCTGTTCACTTTTCTGGATATCCTTGTGATATGCCTAAGATTTATAAACTCAGTAAAAAATATAATTTTAAAATTATAGAAGATGCCTCTCATGCCATTGGCTCAAAATATAATTACTCAAAAAAAGACATTAAAATTGGATCTTGTAAGCATAGCCATATTACTATTTTTAGTTTTCACCCTGTAAAGATAATTACAACTGGTGAGGGTGGTGCGGCATTAACAAATAATAAAAAATTAGCCAATAAAATGAAAATCTTTAGAACGAATGGTATTACTAGAAATCAAAAGGAAATGGTAAAGAAGACTGAAGGGCCGTGGTATTATCAACAAATATATCTTGGATTCAATTATAGATTAAACGATATAGAGGCAGCTCTAGGCATTAGTCAACTAAAAAGAATAAAATTTTTTTTAAATAGAAGAAACAAAATAGCAAATTACTATGATAAGAATCTAAAAAATTTACCTATAAATATTCCTTTTAGAAAAAAAGGAATATATTCTTCATATCACCTTTATGTAATTACTTTAAAAGACAATGGAATTAAAAGTAAAAATCAGTCAAACCTTTATAAAAAATTAAAACGAAATGGAATCGGTGTAAATATTCATTACATTCCAGTGCATACACAGCCTCACTATCAGTCTTTAGGCTTCAAAGAAGGGGACTTCCCAGTATCAGAGGCTTATTATAAAAAAGCAATTAGTTTGCCCATTCATCCTGGGTTATCAAGTAAGGAACAAGATTACATTATAACTAATATCAAAAATTTCTTTCTATGAAATTAGCTATTGGAACCGCGCAGTTTGGTAATAATTACGGCATAGCAAACAGAATTGGAAAAATAGAAGAGTCAGAACAAAAAAAAATTTTAGATTTTTGTATGTCTCAAGGAATATCAATGCTAGACACAGCTATTGCTTATGGAGATAGTGAACAATGCCTTGGAAGATATGGTGTAAAGAAATTTGAAGTTATAACTAAAATAAAAATAGATAATTCAGTCGAGGATATAAAAAGTTTTATTGAAAAAAGTATAGAAAAATCTCTTGATAATTTAAAACTTTCATCAATTAATGGTTTGCTTCTTCATAATTCAAATTACCTTAATCATCCAAAAGCAGAAATTATTTTTAGATCACTTGAAAATTTAAAAAACTCGGGTTTGATTAATAAGATTGGAATTTCTATTTATTCTCCTAATGAATTAGAGACATTATTGCAAAAATTTAATTTTGATATAGTGCAAGCACCATTAAATATTCTTGATAAGAGAATGGAAAAAACTGGATGGCTCAGAAAGTTAAACCAAAGAGGAATAGAGACACATATAAGATCTATTTTTTTACAAGGCTTATTACTTCTTTCAAAAAATGAAATTCCAAAAAAATTCTATAAATGGAATAATATATTTGATCAATGGCACACTTATCTTAAAAACAATCCTGATCTAAACCCTCTTAAGATATGCTTAGCTTATGTTAAACAGATAAATCATATTGATAAAATAATTATTGGCATAGATAGTGTTAATCAATTAAAAGAAATTATTGATTTTTATAACAAAAAAAATGAAATGATATTACCAAAATTAGAATGCAATGATGAAAGCCTATTAAATCCATCTAAATGGATGATTTGATGAAAGTTGTTGTAATTATACAAGCTAGAACTGGATCCTCTCGTCTTCCAAACAAAGTGTTATTGCCAATTGAGGGCAAGACTGTTTTAGAACATATTTATTTGAGATTAAAGTATTGTAAAAAAATAGATGAAATAGTAATAGCGACTTCCTCTGACTCTTCTGACAAAGATATAGTCAATTTATGTTTAAAAAATAATTTTAAATATTTTATGGGAAGTCTTGATGATGTTTTGGATAGATATTATTGTACAGCAAGGCATTTCAAAGCTGATATTATTGTAAGAATAACAGGGGATTGCCCTGTTATAGATCCAATTATTGTAGATGAGGTGATTAGTAATTTTAAAAATGGAAACTTTGATATATATACTTTATCAGGGGATTTTCCTGATGGGCTTGATTGCCAAGTATTTTCTTTTAAAGCATTGGAAAAAAGTTGGAAGCTTGCAACTTTGCCCTCAGATAGAGAGCATGTGGGTGCTTATATTGAGAAAACAAAACCTGAGTTATTCAATATAGGGGGTTTAAATAAATTCAAAAACCTTTCTCATCACAGGTGGACTTTAGATGAAATGAGTGATTATATTTTTTTAAAAGAGATTTACTCAAGATTGTACAAAAAGAAAAAAATTTTTCTTACTGATGATATTTTGAATTTGTTAAAAAAAGAACCTCATTTAAATGAGATTAATTTAGGAATTACAAGAAATGAGGGATATCTTCAATCTTTAAAAGAGGATAACAAATAATGTTTTCATACGATGAACTAAAAAATAGCAAGGGTATTAATTTATATAATAGGGCTAAAGAGTTGATACCTGGTGGCACACAACTTTTGTCAAAAAGACCTGAGATGTTTGCGCCCGATTTTTGGCCTTCGTATTATTCAAAAGCAAAAGGCTGTTATGTTTGGGATTTAGAAGGACGTAAATTAACTGATATGTCTATTATGTCTGTGGGTTCATGTATTCTTGGATACGCTGATGAAGAGATTGATAATTCAGTAATTGATGCGATTAAAAAAGGCGTTAATAGTTCGTTAAATTGTCCTGAAGAGGTGAAACTTGCGGAAAAATTAATAGATCTCCACCCATGGTTTCACATGGTTAGATATGCAAGAAGCGGAGGAGAAGCAATGGATATTGCTGTAAGAATTGCAAGAGCATATAAGAAAAGAGACACAGTTTTATTTAGTGGTTATCATGGATGGCACGACTGGTATCTCGCAGCAAACTTAAGTGATGGAAAAAATTTAGATGGTCAATTAATGCCTGGCTTAGAGCCAAATGGAGTACCAAGAATATTAGGAGGTACGTCTATTCCTTTTAATTCTTTTGATATTCAATCCCTTAAAGAAAAAATAAAAGGCAGAGAAAAAAAAATTGCTGCAATTGTTATTGAGCCCGCAAGGGGTATGAGTGCTTCTAAAAATTATTTAGAGTCATTAAGGGATTTGGCTAATGAAATTGAGGCAGTTCTCATATTTGATGAAATTACTAGTGGGTATCGTATGTGTCCTGGGGGGATTCATAGAATTTATAATGTTTATCCTGATATCTCTGTATTTGCTAAATCAATGGCTAATGGGTATGCAATGTCCGCAGTCCTTGGAAAAAAAGATATAATGGAAGCATCTCAATCAACATTTATATCAAGCACAAATTGGACAGATAGGGTTGGTCCCACAGCGGCTCTAGCTACACTCGAAAAATATACAAGAGAGTCAGTTGAAAAACATATTATTAAAATTGGAGAAAAAGTTAAAGAAATATGGAAAGAAAAATCACAATTATATAAAATTGATATTGGTATTAGTGGACTCCCATCCTTAGCTTCTTTTGAATTTAAAAGCGACGATCAAAATAAGTTAAATACTGTTTTTACAATAGAAATGTTAAAAAAAGGCTTTTTAGGTTTTAGGCAATTCAAACCTTCTTTTGCTCACCAAGACGAAAATATTCAGGAATACAAAATTGCTGTTGATGAAATTTTTAAACTGATATCTGATAAAGATGTAGATGAATTGTTAAATTCTCAACCGCATCACATAGGTTTTCAGAGATTAACTAAGGAGTAAAATTATGTGGAGTAGTTTAAAAAATAAGAAAAATAACCTAGACCAATCTAAATTAGGATGTTTAAGAAATTGTCCAATATGCGACTCTAAAAATTCAAAAAAAATTTTTGAGCTTGAAAATTTTCAATTTTATTCTGACTCAGAAACTCTGAATAAACAATTTTCTATTAAGGAGAATATTTGCTTTGATTGTTTTGCAATATATTTAAATCCTGTTTATACAGAATACGGTTTCCAAGTTCTTTTTGATCAGGCTGGCCAAAGTTATGGTGTTCTGGAGAGTCATATTTTAGAACAAATAAATTGGTTAAATCAAAGAAATTTACTTGATGAAGGCTCCTCTATCTTAGACGTAGGGTGTTATGATGGAGAATTTCTATCAAAACTTCCAAATAATATTTTTAAATATGGTGTTGATATTGATAAACCAGCAATAGAAAAAGCTAGAAAAAGATTTAACGGAAATTCTGCTGAATTTTATCACGGTGCCTTTGAACATTTTGAATATAGTGGTCACCCTCCTGACACAATTATAATGTTTCATGTCCTTGAACACGTAGCCTATCCAAAAAAAGTTTTAGAAAAATTAAGAAACATTTCAAAAAAAAATACAAATTTAATAGTTGAGGTACCTATAATTCAAAATGGTTTCACAAACGATATAAATGGATTTTTTAGCATTCAACACTCGACGCATTTCAGTCAAAATTCATTGAGAAATTGTCTTAATTTATCTGGATGGGAAATTATTGAAGAAAACTCAATGCCTGATTATAACGGATATAGAATTAATGCTATACCAAGAATAGATTATAAAAATGATAATTTACCCAATCTTGAAAATTCAGATTGGATAACTCATTTAAATTATTTATCTCACTGGCATAACGCCCTAAAGGATGTTGAAAAAAAAATTTCTCAAATAAACAATCATCAAAAATATATAATTTGGGGTGCCGGGGCTCACACAGAATTTTTGTTCCAGACAACTTCATTTTTCCATAACAAACATGATATAGAATTCTTAATTGTTGACTCAGATACTTTAAAACAAGGAACCAAATGGAGAGGAATAAATATTGTTAATCCAGAAATTATCTCAAATTTAGATACTGACAATATTGGATTTCTAATTTCAACTTATGGAAGTCAGCACCAAATTAAAGATCTAATTTTAAACTTCAATATTTTAGAAAAAAATATATATCCACTATACGATAAAATAATTCAATACTAATCAATTTGAGCATGAACAAAAAAATTATACTTTTCTTCGGAGCTGCCGGTGCAGGGAAAGCATATTGTAAACATACAAACTCTTTACCAACCTTTTTTATTGATAATGACTCTGCAAAATGGGAAACAAAAATAATTGATACTGAAATTAAATCCCCGGAATATATCAAAAAGAATATAAATAATATTGAAAAAGTTGTGATTACATCAGGATATGTGAAAGCAATACTTCCTCAATTACTTGACTATGGTGTACCAAGGGAAATAATTGAAATACCTCCTAAATCATTTTTAGGAGAGCATCCTTTTAAAATAATTACTAATAAAATAGAGTCCGCTAAGTTTTTACATGATTTAATGACAAAAAATAAAAATTCATTTGTTGTTGCAGTTGGGGGAACGGCACTTGGTTTTTCAAGAGATAAAGACTTTATTGAATGGGACTTTGATATAGATCTATTTGCTTCTTTAAAAAATAAATCACAGTTATTTGAATTTTTAGAATTGATAAATTGTGAGCCTTTTATTGAGGATCAATCAATAAAAGGTGACTTCAAACTTAGTAATGGAGATATGGTCCCTTTTGCGATTGACTTTTTTAATCCTGATTTAGAAGAATACACCGATATATATGAAGATCATATATGGAAATGGCCTACAAAAATGTTTACTGAATATTCAGTCGTTGATATTCATGGGTTCTTACTCAACGTCCCAAATCCTGTAGAAAAATATCTTGAGGGTATTTATGGCAAATCTTGGAGAACTCCAAATTCTAATTTCAATTATGAGGATTATGGAAATTGATAGGCGTTTAAAAATTAAATGTTTATAAAATTAAATTATAAAAATTTAAATAAATCTTTTTTAATATATTTTAGAAAGAATTATTTTTCATGAAGAGTTTTGCTATAATTTTAGCTTCAGGCTCTGGTTCAAGGTATGGTGATAACTTTCAGCCTAAACACCTTTTGAAAGTAAATAATATACCAATAATTAGTTGGACACTTAATTCTGTTATTTTATCAAAAATTTTTCATAAGGTTGTAATTGTTACAAAAGAAGAATATTTAAACTCTACGATGTCAGCAATAAATATGCATTATGATATAAATAAAAATAATATTTTCAAAGCTATAGGGGGAGCCGAAAGAATGGACTCCTTCTTTAATGGCTTAAAAACTATAAATGAAAATTATGAATTAAATGACTCGGATACATTGGCTCTTATCGATGCTAACAGGCCCTTCTTTTCACCGAATCAATTGGTGGATTTGAATAGATTGGCTCTTAAAATTGGATGCTCATGTCCAGCTAGGCCTGTGGTAAATGGTGTAGCTAGAATAAATAATGATAAAATTGTAGAGATCCCAAAAAAAGAGAGTTTTATGGAATTTGTAACTCCAGAAATAATTAAATATAAAGTTTTAAAAAATTCATTAAACATGTCAGATATGATGAAAAAATCCCTTATAGAGTATGCTTTGATTGTCAATGTTAAACCCGGATATATTATTTCCTCAGAATTAAATTCGAAATTAACTTATCCCGAGGACCTTGCTTATTTAGAGGGTTTAGTAAAAAAATACGACATAAAATTGTCTAATGTTGAAGGTTCCTAGTTAATGTCATTTAAAGATAGATCTTTGAGAATGAGAAGAAATGCCCTGGCGTCCATTTTTGAGGCTGGCTCAGGCCATCCTGGAGGTGTCTTATCTTGTATAGATTTAATTAATTTTATCTGTTGTGAAAACTACAGCAAACTCTCCAATTCAAAATTTATTTTATCAAAAGGTCATGCAGCTCCAGCTCTATATGCTGCTGCGGTTGAAAATAAGTGGATAGAATTTAAATCTTTATCAACACTTCGTAAAATTAATTCACCTCTCCAAGGCCACCCAAGCATATCACAAACTCCTTGGGCAGAAGCAAGCACAGGCTCTTTGGGTCAAGGTTTTTCCGTATCGATTGGAATGGCTATGGGATTTAAACATCAAAAAATTAATACTCTCGTATTCACCCTTTTGGGAGATGGTGAAATTCAAGAGGGTGAAATTTGGGAAGGTGCAATGTGCGCCGCGCATCATCAATTGGACAATCTTTGTGCTATCATTGACTACAATAAACTTCAAAGTGATGATAAAAATGAAAATATAATTAAACTTGAGCCTTTAAAAAATAAATGGGAATCATTTAATTGGAAAGTTATAGAAATTGATGGCCATGATTTTGATCAAATTAAAAAAGCTATAGATGAGGTATATACTAATAAAACAAAACCATTAATCATCATAGCAAATACAGTAAAGGGAAAAGGTGTATCTTATATGGAAAATATTCCAAGCTGGCATGGTAGTGTAAAAATCAGACCAGAAGAATTTGAGATAGCATTAAGAGAATTACAAACACCTGAAAAAAAAATTAAGAGTTTTCTTAACGGTAAGATATGGTCCGAATTAAATGACTAACAAGATTATAAAGGGTCCAAATTTAATAGGAAGTAGCGGAGACTCTTTGAGAGAAGCTTTTGGTAAAACTATTTCAACCTTAGCGAAAGAGTACCCTAATTTTGTTGTATTTGATGCCGATGTGGCTGGAGGCACCGGTGCCCATCATTTTCAAAAATCTAATCCAGATCGTTTCTATCAATTTGGTATTGCTGAACAAAATATGATGGCAGCAGCAGGTGGTTTTGCAAGCACAGGTTATATCCCTTTTGTTACAACATTTGCTGTTTTCTGTTTAAGAGCTTTAGAGCAAGTAAGATTATCTATAGCTTATTCAAAAAGAAATGTAAAAATTATTGCAAGTCATCCAGGGTTGGATGTTGGCCCTGATGGAGCTTCGGCACAGGCATTAGAAGACTTAGCTATTTTTAGGGCAATACCTGGAATGACCGTAATTTCTCCTGCTGATGCAACTGAAGTTAGAAAAGCTACAGAAGAGATTATAAAATTCGAAGGACCTGTTTATATGAGAACAGGAAGAAGCCCAGCTCCCAGAGTAACTAAGGATATTAGCTCATTTAAAATAGGTAAAGGTCAAACTCTAATTAATGGAAACGATTTAACAATTATTGCTTGTGGCATTGAGGTAGCTAGATCTATTGAAGCAGCTAAAATCTTAAAAAAACAAAATATATCTGCAAGAGTAATAAATATGCCTACTATTAAGCCTATCGATGAAGAATTGATTATCAAATGTTCTCTTGAAACTGGTTGTTTAATTACTGCTGAAGATCATAATATAATTGGTGGTCTTGGAAGTGCTGTATCTGAAGTTATTGTAAGAAATGCCCCATGTATAATGGAGTTTGTCGGAGTAAAGGATTGTTTTGGAGAGTCTGGTGATCCAGATGAATTAGCAGAAAAATATAAAATATCAGCTCCTTTTATTGTAGAAGCTGCAATGAAAGCCTACGAAAGAAAAAAAAAATTTGTTATTAAAAAATAAAATATCACTCGTTACTGGTGGAAGCAGGGGTATTGGCAGTTCAATAAGTAAAAAGCTAGCAGAGGAAGGATCATTAGTAATCTTAACTTACAAAGATCAAAAGGAAAAAGCAGATTTAATTGTTAAGGATATTTTATCAAAAGGAGGAATAGCTAAATCATTTAAAATGAATACTTCTAATAGGAATTCAGTGAAAAATGTTATGAAAAAGTGTAAAGAAAAATTTGGCGGCCTCGACATTTTAGTTAATAACGCGGGAATAAATAATCCAACTGATTTTGACAAAATCACAGATATTGAATGGGATAAAATCTTAAAAGTAAATCTAAAAGGACCTTTCATATGTTCTCAAGAGTCAATTGCCTTAATGCAAGCAAGAGGAGGGGGAAGTATAATAAATATTGGCTCTGTAAGTGGACAATATGGAGGACCAAGAACAGCACATTATGCAGCTAGCAAAGCTGGTTTAATTTCATTAGGGCAAGTAATTGCTAGGTTTGGAGCTAAATATAAAATTAGATGTAATACCATAGCTGCTGGTCTAATTGATTCTGAGATGGCTAAAAAAGGTTTAAAATCCAAGACTGTTAAAGATGCATTTAAGAATATACCTCTAGGTAAATTAGGCTCTCCACTTGATATTGCAAATATGGTTGTATTTTTATCATCCAATAAATCTTCCTACATTACAGCTCAAACACTTAATGTTAATGGTGGATTATATTTTTGAATAGAACCTTACTAATTGTAGGGGCTGGTTTGGAGTCTATACCAGGAATTATTTTAGCAAAGAAACTTGGACTTGAGGTGGTTGTGAGCGACTCTGATACAAATGCTCCAGGAATTGATAAGGCCGATTACTTTATAAAAGCTAGTACATACGATGTTCAAAAAACATCAAAAGAGGCAAATAAATTTAACAAGTATATAAAAAAAATTCATGGTGTAATGTGCATTGCATCTGACGTTCCTTTGACTGTTTCAAAAACAGCCAAAAGTTTAAACTTACCATATATCAACATAGGTTCTGCAAAATTAGCCTCAGATAAATTAGCTATGAAAGAGTGCTTCAAAAAAAATGGAATAAATACCCCTTGGTTTTCAGAGGTGAATTCTTTTGATGAGTTAAATAAAATAGCTGCATCTTCGGAACAGCCTTTAATCATTAAGCCAAATGATAGTCGTGGATCGAGGGGGGTTATAAGATTGATCGAAGGTATTGATTTAAATTGGGCTTATAACTATGCTAAAAATTATTCACCCACAAATAGAATTATTGTTGAAAGTTTTCTAGATGGACCACAGATTAGTACTGAGTCAATGATAATAAATGGGATAGCATACACCCCAGGCTTTTCGGATAGAAATTATGAATTCATTGAAAAATATTCACCACATATAATTGAAAATGGAGGCCAGTTGCCTCCTAAAATTGATATTGATCAAAAAAATGAAATTGAAAATTTAATTCAAAAAACAGCAGATAGTTTAAGTATAAAAAATGGTGTATTGAAAGGCGATATAGTTATTCACAAAAATGAACCTTATATAATAGAAGTAGCTTTAAGATTAAGTGGCGGATATTTTTGTTCTCATGAAATACCTTTAAACACAGGAGTCGACTTGGTAGGCGCAGCTATACTACAATGCCTTGGTGAAAAAATAAATCCAGATGATCTAAAACCAAAGTTTAATAAACCAGTTGCCCAAAGATATCTTTTTTTAAAACCTGGAAAGGTTAAGCGTATCAGTATTCCTCAATGGATAAAAGATGACCCAGAAGTATGTTTTTTTGAAAATAGAATTAAAGTTGGAGATATTATTGAACCCATTGAAAACCACCCTAAAAGATCAGGTGTAGTGATAACAACTGGAAAAAATTTAGACACAGCGGTTGCAAAAGCAAAAAATGTAATTTCATCTATAGAGGTATCTATTATATAAATAAAGATGATAAAATTTATTGCAGAAGTATCTAGTAATCATAATTGTGATTTAGATAGATGTTTTAAATTTATTGATAAAGCTGCAGAAGCAGGATGTTATGCTATAAAGTTTCAACTATTTAAAGTTGATGAATTATTCTCAAAAGAAGTTTTAAATAAATCAAAGAAACATCGAGATAGAAAAAATTGGGAATTACCACCCTCATTTATTCCATTACTTGCAGAAAGATCTAAAAAAAAAGGTATTAAATTTATTTGCACTCCTTTTTATTTAGAGGGCGTAAAAGTTTTATCTAAATATGTTGATTATTTCAAAATTGCTTCTTATGAAATGATTTGGGATGATTTGTTAAAAAATTGTGCCAGAACAGGAAAACCAATATTGATGTCTACAGGTATGGCAACAATATTTGAAATTAAGCATGCTGTTAATATTCTTAAAGATAATGGCTGTATGAAACCAGTCTTATTTCATTGCACATCTTCATATCCAACTCCCTATAATGAAGCAAATTTATCTGCAATTAAAACGATTAGATTAGAAACAAATTGTGAAGTAGGTTGGTCTGATCACACCGCAGAGGAAAGTGTCATCCAACGATCAATACACAAATGGGGAGCCAGTTTTATTGAGTTTCATTTAGATATAGATAAAAAAGGTGAAGAATATAAGCAAGGTCATTGTTGGTTACCAAATGACATTAAAAAATTAATTGAAAATGTTCAAAAAGCGATTGGATCCGATGGAAATGGAATCAAGAAACCAACACCTTCAGAATTACCAGATCGTGATTGGAGAGCTGATCCTTCAGACGGTTTAAGACCATTAAAGAAAATAAGAAAAACTTGGAAACCTTAATCTAAACTGTATTGAAAAAATTTCTTATTGTTTGTAGTGCAGGAAAATTAGCAGGTCTAGGACATTTATCTAGATCTCTATTAGTTGCCGATATGTTAATCAAAAACTTCAATTGCGAAGTTGAGTTTATTATATGGGGAGATAAGGTTAATTTTAAAAATCTCAAAAATTATAAATGTTCTACTATTTCCTCAGATAAAAGTTTAATTAATAGAATTTCTAATAGCCTAGATGATTTAGATCTAATCTTTTTTGATTTAAGCCAAGAATTTTTAACTTTTGATTTTTCTAAAGAAGTAAATTTTTTAAAAAATTCAAGTTGTAAAAAAATCGCAATTGATTGTTTTAAAGATTTAGGTGATATCTTCGATATTATATTTATTCCATCATACAAATTAGATTATTCTAATAATCTTAAAAAAAAAAATATTAATAAATATGTTTATGGATGGGATTGTTATATATTAAATCAGTACATTAATGTTAAAAATTGGTCACCTGGAAATAATGTGATTATTTTATCTGGAGGTAGTGATCCTTACAATATTGGCCATAACTTACCGAAAACTTTAGATAAAAAACTCACCTCTGATGTAAATTTAAACTGGATATCCGGACCTTTTAGTTCTAAACCAAATTTACCATCTGCTCCACTGACAAACTTCACAGAGTACAAAAATCCAGAAAATTTAATTAAAATAATGCAAAAATCAAATTACGCCATTACTGTTTATGGTGTTACATTTTTTGAGCTTATGTATTTAGGAATACCTACTATAGTATTTTCTCCAAACCATACAAAAGACTTAAATGAATTAAATGAAATCAAAAACTTAGATATTGCTTTAGTAGCAGATAGTATTAATGATATTCCAGATTTACTAGTAAATTTAATGAATAATGAACTACTTTCAAAAAAATTATCTGAAAGATCACGATCAAAAATAAAAAAGTCAGGTTTAGAGAGGCTTTCTATTGAAGTTTCGTTGTTACTGGGCCAATAATATCTTTAAATTATTACAAAAATCATGAAATCTAAATTATTCGCTTTTTTTCACTTAAATTTAATGTACTCCGCTATTGAAGAGAGTGATCGATTAAAAGTAATAGAAAAATGTTATTGGCCATTATTAAATCTTATAAAAAAATATAATTTGCCTTTTAGCATAGAATTATCTGGCCTTACTCTTGAAATAATTAATGAACTTGACCCAAAATGGATAAAAGAATTTAAAAAATTATTGAATGATGGTGTTTGTGAACTAATTGGTTGTGGGTATTCCCAGATTATTGGACCATTGGTTCCCGCAAAATTGAACTATGAAAATATATATCTTGGTGATGTTTTATATAAAAAATTTCTTGGGACAAAACCTAAAATTTCTCTAGTTAATGAACAAGCTTTCTCGCAAGGGTTAATTCAAAATTATTTGAAAAATAATTACCAAACAATAATAACAGAATGGGAGAATTCAAAAATTGCAAACTCTCATGGTAAGGAGAGTTATTTATATTTTCCTCAAAAATTAAAAAGCTTAGAGGGTAAATCAATTAATCTAATATGGAATAATTCAATTAATTTTCAAAAATTTCAAAGATATGCTCACGGCGAATATTCATTAAAAGAATATATTAAATTTATTTCTAAAAAAACTATTTATGGTAAAGGTGCAATCTCACTTTATGGAAATGATGTTGAAATATTTGATTTTAGACCTGGAAGATACATGACTGAGTCAAAATTAAAATCTGAGAGTGAATGGATTAGAATTGATAAGTTATTCGAATGTTTGATTAAAGAAAAAAATTTTCACTTTATTAAAGTAAGTGAAGTATTAAAATTAAAACATTTAAAAAGTTCTAATAATAATGTTGAATTAGTGACCTCCTCAAAACCTATTTCTGTAAAAAAACAGGAAAAATATAATATAGTAAGATGGGCTGTTTCAGGAAGAAATGATATTCAAATAAATACTAAATGTTGGCAAATTTATAATCACCTTAATAAAATTAGCAACCCTAAAAAATCATATTGGAAAGAGCTATGTTATTTGTGGAGTAGTGATTTTAGAACTCATATAACGAACCTTCGTTGGTCAAATTATCTACAACGTTTAAAAAATTTTGAAAATAAAATCATAATTAAAAAAAATAATAAAAAACCAAAAAATTTATTATTTAATCGAGGAATAAATATTGATGAAGAGAGCAGTTTATTCATCAATAAGAATAATTCAAATTTTATAATTTCTTATCAAAATCATTTACTTAAAATTGTAGGTAAAAGATTATCAGTAACCTTCAATTGCTATCGCGGACTAGCAGTTGATAAATATATAGATAATAAATATTCTAAATTACCCCTTTTTGGGACTATTCATCACGGTATTCTTAAAGACATAAAATTTTCTGCTGATTATTATAGTGGACACTTAGTTTTTCAGACACCAGGACAACATAAAGTTACTGATTTAAATACAATCAAACCTAAATTAATTATTGAAAATCATTGCGCTCATATATCGTCAACTATAAAAACAAAAATTGGCATCATATATAAAACTTGGATAATTGATGATCTTAAAGGTAACTTAAAATTAAATATCTCATTTAAATCTAGCAAGAAAATAATTGGCTCATTCAGATTAGGTTACCTAACCATTTTACCAAATGCTTTCTCTATAAATGATCTTCATTATAAAACTAGCAATGGCGGTGAGGAAGAAATATTTAATTTATATAAATCTGAAAACTTTGATCATGGCAGAAATATTTCTTCTTTAATTTCTACAAATCAAGCATTAGGAATAACCGATGGAAAAATTTGCTTTGGCGATAAAAAAAAGAGAATTAATGTTCATTTTGACAAATCAAATTTAGCTTTAATAGGACTCATGTCTTATCAAAGAGTCAAAAGAAAATATCTGTTCAGACTGGCTTTATCTGCTAAAGAAATCGATGATACTAGTAAATCATCTAAACTTGATCAATTTGATTTATGTTTCAATTATTTTGTAAGCTAAAATGAAAAATGTTTTTGAGGCTATAAACCCTTGGATGGGATTTGAGAAATTAATTGGTGTTTTAAACAGTAAAAAATCATTATTAGTTAATTATAAAAAAATAAATGAATTGCCATTTAAGCCAAGATTTTACTATTCAAATAAAAGTGATTTGATTGTTTTTGGTTTATCTATATTTAATAAGCTTGACTCTAAATTACAAAATAGAAGTCACGTATTTATTAGACCAAGAGATCCTTTCAGGTTCAAATTCAAAATTTTAAAAATTTATAAAAACTTTACATTTGATCTTAAAACTTATTCAGATATTTACTCAAGCCTTCAATTAGATCAGAAAAAATGTTTTTATTTTTATAAAAAATTATTACATAAAATTAATCCAAAAATTTTGATAATTCACTCAACGATTGATCCTGTGCAAAGACTTTTGGCATTTTGGGCAAAAGAACTTAATATTAAAATAGTGTGTATACAACACGGTGTATTTTCATCTTTATCAGTACCTGAAGTAAAAGAGAGTAATATAGTTGATTACTATTTATCATTTGGCAGAAAACAGTCTGAATTAATTAAGAAAGTAATCCCATTAAAGAAACATATATATTTATTTAAACAGAAATATTTTTATTTTAGCTTTAATAAAAAAAGAAAGCTGAGAATTTGTATAATAGGAACAGATCATGAAAGATATGGTAAAAATGGAAAAACAAATAAATTAAAAATACTAAGTATTTACTCAAAATTAATAAAGTCCATTTACAAAAAAAATAAAAATAAAATTGATATTTTTTATAAAAAGCACCCATCAGAAATAATTAATAAAAAATTTGATATGAAAATTAATCTTTTAGAGGATAAAGATTTAAATAATATTGACGTATTTATTGGAATTGCCTCAACTCTTTTGATGAAGATGGCTAGTAAAAAAGTTTGTGCTATTCAAATTAAATCTGAAGAATTTATCCAAGACTCTTATGAAGAATATGGATTTTGTAAAACAATGAAAATTAGTCGTAATGGATATTTTGAAACTAAAAAGCTTTTAAATGAAAGATTAAAAATACCTTATTTAGAAGAAAATAAACTAGATATTGTTATAAAAAACATAATTAAATAATGAATATTTTAATATTTAAATGAATAAATTTTCAACTAATTCTATAGCCAACTATTTTATTTTAGCTTTATTTATTTCTCTTCATCCCTTTGCCGAGTGGCCTGATGCTAATACTTATTTTGAGAGAGATTATATTTTTGTAAATTATATAAAAAACAATTTAAATTTTTTGTATATCAATTTCCCTTCATTTAAAAGTGTTGTTAATTCAAACTTTTTTTCAGATACTTTGTTTTTTGATAAAAATATAAATAGTTTTTTATATAATTTTTTAAAATTGCCTTTTGCTTGTTTGATGCTTTATTTTATAAATTTTCAATCTTATAAGGCCACAAAAGAAGTTATTGTTTTTTCTCCAGTTTTAATTTTTTCACTTTTATCTATTTCAAATGAGCCATTTGCAATAACATTGATAGTCATATCATTTTTTATGATATTGCAAAAAAAACTCTATTTACCAATTTTTTTAGCAATTTTATCAGTCATATTAGATAGAGCAATGTTAACTAGTCTAATTGGAATTATTTTATATTTAATAATTTCAAATATTAATTTTAAGGTAAACAAATACATAATTTTGTTTTTAATATTTATACTATTTATAAATTTAGGTTTTCTAATAGTTAATACAGATATTAACTTTATTAAAACTATCTTATCTTTTTTTGGAATAACTTATTTTGATATAGAATATAATCAAAATTTTGGAAGTACTAACTACTTAGCTATTATAGCTAGTCTATCAGGACTCTATGGGTGGATGTCATTAAGACCATCCCCATGGTTTATATATTATTCATTTGTTATAGGACTTTTTCTTATAGGTTTTATATACTCTGATAATCAATATAAAATCAAGTTAATATGTTTTGTTTTACCAGTAATTTTGACCTTATTAATACTTCCTCCATTGAGCCAAGCAAGATATTTTCCTATTTTAACAATCTTTTACTGGGAAGGCATAATGCATGGCGCAAAAATAATTTTCAAAGGAACAAATATTACTATCATTTCGATACTTTTTATGACCTTTTTAGGTTTGTTAAATTTTAACTTTTAATGAGAGATAAAAAAAGATCAATACCCAATGTTTTAATTCTTTTGGCGGCATATAATGGTTCTTTATGGATTGAGGATCAAATAAATTCTATACTTAATCAAAAAAATGTAAAAATTAAAGTCTTAGTTAGTATTGATATATCTGATGATGATACATTGCAAATTTGTCAAAATATTTGTGAACTAAATAAAAATGTTGAAATTTTAAATTTCGAGAAAAAATTTGGTAATGCGGCAAAAAACTTTTTTAGATTAATTAAGGATGCAGAATTTGAAGATTTTGATTTCATAGGTCTGTCAGATCAAGATGATATATGGCTTGAAGAAAAAATATCTTATTCTATTGAAAAAATAATTTATGAAAAATGTAATGCTTTTTCATCAAGTATTTTAGCTTGGTGGCCAAATCATAAAACTAAAATGATTAAAAAGTCTTGGAAGCAAAAAAAATATGACTATTTATTTGAGTCCGCAGGTCCTGGATGTACATATTTATTTGAAAAAAAACCGTTCCAAGAATTTAAAAATTTTCTGCAGATGAATTGGGATGATATAAATGAAATAGAATTTCATGATTGGATTATTTATGCATATTTTCGAATAAATAACTTCAAATGGTACATTGATGACTTACCTTTGATAAAATATAGACAACATATGAACAATTATTTTGGAATAAATATCGGATTTAAGGCTTTTAAAAAAAGAGCAAAATTAATTAAAAATAATTGGTACAGAAATGAAGTTATCAAAATCAAAAATATTCTAAATATAAAGAAGGATATAGATTTAAAATTTAGAATTAAAAATTTTTTCCACTTAAGAAGAAGGCCCAGAGATGTATTTGCATTTCTTATTTTTAATATTCTAGGACTTTATTAAATGCACTGTCTAGTTACTGGCGGTTCAGGATTTATTGGCAGTGCAATAGCTGATAAATTGCAAATAAGTGGTCACAAAGTTACAAGTATAATAAAAAAAAATAGTGATAAAGAAACTTTTAAAAATCAACAATTCAATTTCATAGAAATAGACAATATTGATAAAGAAACAGATTGGAAAAAAAAATTAATTAATATTGATTGTATTGTCCATTGTGCTGCAAAAACCCATTATAATCATTCTTCCAATGATCAACAATTTAGGATTTATGAGTCTCTAAATTATCACAGTGCAATAAATTTAGCTTATCAAGCATCCGAATGTGGAGTCAAAAGACTCATATATATGAGTTCAATTGGCGTAAATGGACAATCTACTGAAAAAGAAAAAAAATTTTCTATTTTTGATAGCCCAAATCCAAATGACAATTATGCAAAATCAAAACTAATTATTGAAAAAAAATTGCAAGAAATTTCTAAAAATAATGAATTAGAAATAGTCATAGTTAGAGCACCACATGTATATGGGCCATGCGCTAAAGGAAACATCATAAGATTAGTAAAATTGATTGATAGCGGCATACCTCTTCCACTTGGTTCAATTAATAATTATAAGTCTTTTATAAGTATTGATAATTTAGTTGATTTCCTATGTCTTTGCGTCACTCATCCTAAAGCTGCTAATGAAGTATTTTTAGTATCAGATGATGATGATGTTTCGTTTCAAGACTTAATTCATAAGATTTCTAATTATTTAGACAAAAATATAATCATTTTTCCTTTTCCTGTTAAATTTTTATCTTTTTCATCGAAATTAATTAATAAATCTAATACTTTTGATAAACTTGCTAACTCTCTTCAAATTGATATTAACTACACTAAAAGTAAGTTAAATTGGAAACCTAATTATAATTTTGACAAGAGCTTAAAAAAAACTATTGGATGGTACTTGAAAAATAAATGATAAGAATATTAGATTTTATTTTTTCACTTTTACTAATTATTTTTTCATTTCCTTTAACTTTCACTATTTTTATAATAAGTTCTATTAAGAAAATCCCTCCGTTTTTTTTTCAAGAAAGAGTTGGATTAAACAAAAAACCATTTATCTTGATAAAGTTTAGGACTATGCATCCTAATACGAAATCTGTTGCTTCACATCTAGTCGACCCTAAGTTAATTTACCCTTTTGGAAGATTTTTGCGAAAATTTAAAATTGATGAACTTCCCCAATTACTGAATGTTTTAAAAGGCGATATGTCACTAGTTGGTCCGCGTCCTTGTTTATTTAATCAAAAAGAATTAATACATGAGAGGGAAAAAAGAAATATTTTTAATTTTCAACCAGGCATTACTGGGTTAGCTCAAATTAAAAGCATTGATATGTCAAATCCTAGAATATTAGCCGAGACAGAAATGGAAATGATCAATGAATTCAATATCAAAAATTATTTTATTTATTTATTCCTTACATTTCTTGGCAGAGGTTTTGGAGATAAAATAGAAAAAAAATGAATAAAAGATTATTTTCTTTAATTAAAAATATTAATCGCTCTTCAAAGTTTATTCTATCTCTACCAAGGATTTCAAAAAGAATAATTGTTGTAATTGTAGACTCTACCTCATGTATATTAACTATTTGGCTATCATACTATTTAAGAATAGGTGAATTCATTCCAATTTTTGGAGAAAATTATTGGTACTCGATCGAAATAGCCGTTGCAATATCTATTTTTCTCGCCATACCTATTTTTATTTTGTCTGGATTATATAGAGCCATTTTTCGATATTCGGGATGGCCCGCAATGATCGCAGTAACCAGAGCCATAGTTATTTATACATTAGTTTTTTCATCCGTAATTACAGCTATTGGAATTTCGGGAATTCCCAGAACAATAGGTCTTATACAACCTTTATTATTATTTTTTGCTATCGGTGGCTCAAGAGCATTTGCCAGATATTGGTTAGGTGAATTGTATAATAATCAATTGCAAATTGAAAATTTACCAAAAACTCTTGTCTATGGGGCTGGTTCTGCGGGTAGACAGATAGCTTCTGCTTTATCAAATAGTTATGAAATGAGAGTAGTGGGTTATTTAGAGGATGACTCTAGATTGCATGGACAAGTTTTAAATAGCATACCTATTTTTAATCCAAATGACATAGAAGAATTAGTTCTTACTAAACAAATAACACACGCATTAATCGCAATACCTTCAGCCAGCAGACGCAGAAGATCTTTAATCATTGATAAGCTTAGTAAATCTAATTTGATTGTTAGAACTTTACCAAAACTAACAGACTTGGCTGAAGGAAAAATAAAGATATCTGATATTAGAGAACTAGATATAGATGATTTGCTAGGCAGAGAAGAAGTATCACCAAATCATATATTACTTTCTAAAAACAATAATGAAAAAGTTGTTCTAGTTTCTGGCGCAGGTGGGTCTATTGGTTCAGAGCTTTGTCGACAAATTTTAAAGTTAAAACCTTCAAAATTAATTTTATTAGAGATAAATGAATTTGCTCTATATTCAATTCATTCAGAATTAGAAATTTTAATTAAAAATAGTAATACAACGTCCAATACAGAAATAATACCTATTTTGGCATCAGTCCAAGATAAAGAGAGAATATCGGACATTCTCAATACATGGAACGTAGATACTATTTATCACGCCGCAGCATATAAACATGTCCCTTTGGTTGAACATAATATTGTTGAAGGGATTAAAAATAATGTTTTTGGAACATTAGTCATGGCTAAAGAATCAATACTTAAAAAAGTTCCGAATTTTGTTCTTATTTCAACGGATAAAGCTGTTCGTCCTACAAATATTATGGGTGCGAGCAAGCGTTTATCAGAAATGATCCTTCAAGCTTTATTCAAATGTAGTGATAACATCTCAACAAACTTTTGTATGGTGAGATTTGGAAATGTTCTTGACTCTTCAGGTTCAGTAATACCAAAATTTAGGGATCAAATAAGAAATGGTGGACCAATTACCCTTACACATAAAGATGTTACAAGGTTTTTTATGACATTGACCGAAGCATCTCAATTAGTTTTGCAGGCAGGTGCATTATCTGATGGAGGCGAAGTATTTGTTTTAGATATGGGAGAACCTGTAAAAATATATGATTTAGCTAATAAAATGATTCAACTCTCAGGTCTCAAGACAATAAATGATCATAATTCTGATGGTGATATAGAAATTCAAATTACTGGTTTAAGACCAGGTGAAAAGCTATACGAAGAATTATTATTAGGAGACAACCCTAAACCAACAGAACATCCAAAAATAAAAAAAGCCCAGGATGGTTTTATTGTTTGGGGCGAGCTTGAAGATAATTTAAATACTTTAAGAAATTTATTAGATAATAACGAAATCAATGTAATTCTTGCTTTAATGAAAAAACTTGTAATTGAGTACAATCCTGAAAAAAAAATAGCAGATTGGGTTTTTAATGAGCAAAATAAATCTTATTAAAATTTTATTTACATAATGAAAATAAAATTTACTTATCAGTTTTTTATTTGTAATTTAATGTCTTGATTACATCCTTATTTAATATTTCAGATTTAAGTCGAGAAAATTTATTTGAAATTTTGCAGACAAATGAAAAAAATCTTTCTCTTCAGGGAAAAAGTATAGGGCTTTTATTTGAAAAATATTCTACCAGAACAAGATTGTCATTTTCAGTAGGTATAGCTCAGTTAGGGGGCAATACTGTTGATATTAGATATGAGGAGTTAAATATAAGCCGTGATGAAAGTTTTGAAGATACTTTTAGGGCTATGAATTGTTATTTAGATGGTTTAGTTTTTAGAACAAAAGACCATCATAGGTTAATCTCTGCATCAAAATATTTTAAGAAACCAATAATTAATGCATTAAGTGATATCTCTCACCCTTGTCAAACTCTTGGTGATATTCTTACCTTAAAAGAACATTTTGGTACACTTAAATTAGATATACTCTGGATAGGAGATATGAATAATGTTTGCTATAGTCTCATTGAGGCATCTAATCTTATTGATGAAATAAATTTAACTATTTGTGCGCCATTAGAAATAAGTAATAAAATTAAATGGCATATGAATAACAATATTAAAATAATTAATGATTTAAACTCTCTAAAATATGAAGATTTCAATTGTGTAATGACAGATGTATTTATTTCAATGAATGATAAAGACGACTTGAACAAAATAGATATTTTAAAAGATTACACTGTCTCCGATCAACTTATGAATAAAACTAATAATGATTGTGTTTTCATGCATTGTTTACCTGCAAAAGTTGGATTCGAGGTTAGTGAGGGGGTCATAAGGGGCAAAAAGTCGATTGTATGGAACCAAGCATATAATAGAATGATTTCTCAAAAAAAACTATTAACTTATATATTTGAATATTTGAATTAATTTAAATTATTATACAAAATATTATTTGATGAAAATTACAAACAAAATTAATGAGCGAAATTCTGAATTATTATATTTAATTGAAATCCTATTTAAATATAAGTTATACATAGTTCTTTTTACTATTTTTACTTTAATTTTAGCCTTAACTTTTTCTTATAGTAGAGATGAAAGATATTCATCTACAATCAAGTTGAAATATACATCTCTTCCATACATCCCACAAAGTTTAATATTTAGCAATTTTGAGAGTATTTTTTTTTCAAAAAATAATTTTGATAAATGGAAGACTAATGAAAATAACACTCGACTCAATTATGATGATATAAGTAATTTTTTCGAAGAAGAGGGCATTCTATTTGAGAGAGATAAAGAATTAGGGACATTTTTAAAATTATCTCCAGATGCTAATTTTGATAATGATAAAATCATACTCATTCAAAATCAAAAAAATTTGCAATTAATAAATGATTTTTATAATTATGTTAAATTTACTAATGAAGAATTCAAAAATGATATTGTTAATGATTTAATTGATGCGTTTGCAGATCATAAAAATATATTTGATGATAACACTTTGACAGATAATTTAATTAAAGAAACTACTAATACACTATTTTTATTCGAAGATTATAAAGGTTTAATTATTTCGCGCCCTACTTATCCAAAGATTATTAATGAATATAACTTATACGTAGTTATTTTTTCATCTTTATTTTTTGGAATTTTTTCTTCGATCATTTTATTTATGTTAAAAGAAAAATTTAGTTTTTTTATATATAAAAAAAAGAAAAACTCTTTTAAAACTTCAAAATGATTAAGAAGTTTTTAATATTTTTTGTTTTTATTTCTAGCTGTGTCAATTCAACAGATTTTGAAAAAAAAGATAACAAGAATTTTGAAGTTGTTTACTTTGAAGCGGTAGAAAAAAACATAATTTACAATGCTAATTTGCCCTCAGAGTTTCAAGAGATTTTAGACCATTGGTTTAATAATTCCGTAAAAGTTAATGGTTTTGATGGAGTTCTTACTCTTAATGTCGATAATTTTACTCAAAATATTTCAGATATTGACAAAGGAAAAAGAGTTGATTTGTTTTTAGATTTTGAATTAAAAATAGAAAACGCTCAATCAACTAAAAAAAAATTAATAAAAGGAAAACTTCATGAGTTCAGTGAAATTGAAGGAAACTTTAGTATCAATGAATTTGATATTCTTATTTATAATACTATGGTCAATATGGTTTCAAAACTAAGTTCTAAATTCAAATAATGAATTTAATTTTTCCAAAACGATGGAAGAAACAAAACAAAAATTGTCAACATTTCTAATCTTCCTAAAAACATCGTAGATAAGAGAATTATTTTTGCATAGTTACTCAGAGAGCTATAGTTTCCATCTGGTCCTATTATATCCCCTAATCCTGGTCCAACATTAGAAATAGCTGAAGCTGAGGCTGAGAAACAAGTTAAAAAATCAAGGCCACTAAATGATAGAAGCAGGGCTGAAATCGCAAAAGTGATTATATAAATAAAAAAGAAAGTCATCACTGAGTCATAAGTCGACTCTGGTACTTTTTTGCCATTAAACTTTGCAGTAAGTACCATATGTGGCTGCAACATTTTAATTAAATGTAAATGAATATATTTAAATAGAATTTGAAAACGAAAAACTTTCAATCCTCCTGTTGTAGATCCCGCACATCCACCGATAAACATCAGTAGTAAAAATAATACTGATGCATAATTCCCCCATTCTTCATAATTTGCACTTACATATCCAGTACCTGAAATGATCGATATTGTATTAAAACTAATTGTGGATAGTTGATGTAGCGTTGAGCCTTCAATGTAAGGTTTAGCAAAATAATAAATTAATGTAATTGCTAAAATCAAAATCAAAATCAAAATTCTAACTTGATGATCTTTAAACAAAGCATAGTTGGTGAGAGTGGTTTGAGCGAGTAATAAAAAAGGTATGCTTCCTATAACCATAAAAACAATAGCTATATTTAAAATAGAATTACTTTGGAAATAAGCGAATGAGTCGTCATGAGTTGAAAAACCTCCCGTTGAAATTGTAGAAAAACTGTGTGCTACTGCATCAAATAAAGTCATACCGTTCGAAAAATATAAAATTACAAGTAAGGAAGTTAAAGCACAATATACAATAACAATTTTGGTCACGACGGATGATATTTTAGGTAGAAATTTATCATAAGGATCATCACCCTCTAAATGGAAAAGTTGCATTCCTCCTATTCTTAGAAAAGGTAGAATGACCAGAGCTATTACAACAATACCAATGCCTCCTAACCATTGTAACAATGCTCTCCAAATTAATATTCCTTTAGGTAGGTCGTCTAAGTTGCTCAAAATTGTAGATCCAGTGGTAGTAATTCCGCTCATTGACTCAAAAAATGCATCAACAATACTTAAATTAAGTTGTGTGTAAATAAAAGGAATGGCGCAAAGAATAGCTAAAAGGATCCAAGAGAGAACAGTTATGATGAAAGCCTCCTTTATAGATATTTTTAATTCAATATTTCGATTTGTAATAACGAGAGATCCACCTACTATTAGGTATAATAGGATGGGAACGGCATATGATTGCCAGCTTTCTGTTTGATAAATCAATTCGGTAATTAAAGGAATAAATAGTAAAAAACCAACGGCGCATACGACTGTACCACCAACCAGGGCAATGGGTTTAATATTGAACATTTCTTTTTAGTGAAAATTTTTTTTATTATATGGGCTGTCGAGAGAAAAAGGAGGAATATCAATTTTCAATTGCTCCCCATTGTCTTGAGACATTAAATAAAATCCCTGCATAATTCCATTAGTTGTTTTAAGGGGAGTGCCACTAGTATACTCAAAACACTCTCCAGGTTGGAGAATAGGATATTCTCCTACAACACCTTCACCTTGAACATTAATAATTTTTCCATTGGCATCAATAATTACCCAATTACGATGATTTAATTTCATGGTGGCTGAGCTAAAATTTTTGATGTTTACCTGATAAGCCCAAACATAATGATTTTCT
>MDSZ01232354.1_pt1 | contig 26188 bp, 21 predicted proteins | sample 811201 | NCBI WGS metagenome assembly MDSZ01 (sample SAMN05326647, study PRJNA326480) | marine metagenome | isolation source: seawater | place: Indian Ocean: North | collected 2010 | reverse complement strand
ATCTATAAAGGTCTTGTTAAAAATTTTACCAAGCTCATCTATCTGAGATGAATCATGCAAAAGTAATCCATATGCTTTATTAACATTCAATCTTTCAAGTGAAGATTTAACTTGACTGAAAATCCAATCTGGAATGTCAGTAATACCTTCTGGTATTTGTGGAAGCTTGGTAATGACATATTTATTCTTCATGCCAATTTTACCCAGACATTCCTCACTATCACCGTATGAAATAGAAGTATCATAAGTATCTATTCCATGATCTTCAGCAATTCTTACAATCTTTGATGCTGTATTAAAATCAACCTGCCCATCATTATTTGCAACTCCATAAGGCATGCCAAATTGAACAGTTCCAATCGCAATCCTATTCATCCTCTCCTTTGAAAGTTTTATCTGAAAAAGCTGTTCAGCAAACTCAAAATCATCTGGGGTATCAATATCCACTGCTCTATGCTTTGGAATAATAAGCATCGAGGAATTGTTATGGAATTCATCCTCTCCAGAAAGTACCTGTTCTACCTTTGAAAGATACAATTGAGCCGCATCATGATAGGCTGCCTCACAGTCTTGAGTTCTTGTAAGAATATAATCGGGTTGAAACATTTCAATTTTGTCTTGATCATTAACAAAAACTGCCCGTTGGATTGGATAGTTGTACTCTTTGCAGGCGACTATGCTAGTAGAATCTGTCTCTCTCATAAGATTAATTGCTTTTTCTATATCTGTTTCTGTTATAAAAACAGCAGTTGGGTAAATGGTAAGAATTAAATCTGGCTTAACTACATTTTTTACATACCATTCTGTAGCATGCTTAATCACCTCTTTTGTGCCAGTCTGATCGTCTGCAAGATCAGAAGGCCTAAGAAATGGAACCGTTGCACCGTATTGCTCGGCTATTACTTTAATTTTGTTACTTTCTGTGGAGACAATAATGTCATTTACGTAGTTAGAAGCTTTAAGAACTGAAATAGGCCAGCTTATCATCGGCTGATTACAAAACTCTTTAATATTTTTTAAAGGTATCCTTTTACTTCCACCTCTAGCAGGCAAAATTGCAAGAATATTCAATTTATCTTTCATTACTTACCTGAATATAATTCATTATGAAAATAACTTCACAAAATTATTGAATAATTCTATGTTTTCATTTCTATGTACTTGTTTTGAAAACTTATCATTTCTTGAACTCATAACATCGTTTAGCATTTTAATTAGCCTATTTTCTACAAAAAAATATTGTTTTCCAATATTCAGATCCTGAATTATTGGCTTGAGTCTTCCTGATGCCAAACCACATAATGAGTCTAGTGCTATTATTGGCATAAAGGCAGAAATCTCATTTCTAAGCTCATCAATACATTCATAGTCATCTGGATTAAAACTCATCAATTGGACTAGGGGTCCCTCATCAAGCCCTTCTGTCATCAGATGAGTGTTCAAGGCAACAGCATCCACATGCCCATCAAGCAGGGGTGACTCAACAACGTCCATGCCTCTATAGTAAGGAAGTAATCCCATGTGGGTATTAATTACCTTATTATTTAAGTTTTTAAGAGTATTTTGATTAATAAGGCCTCCGCCAGTAAATACTGTAAAAATATCGTCAGTGGCTAATAGTTTTTCAATTTCTGAAAATTCTTTTATCTTGAAATAGTCTATCTTATTATCCCTGGAGAATTTCCTTAGATCTTTATAATGAGCAACTAATTTATGAAGTTTTTTTAAACTAATCTTAGAAGCATAATTATTTTCATCTCCTCTGAGTACTAATTTACGCCAAATGCGTTTTATAAAAAGTTTAAAACCATCTCTTTTGAGTTCATAAAAAAATCTCTTAGATGTAAACTTCAGTGTATATATAGCAATTATTTCAATGCCAAGTTTCTTACATAGTTCTGCTACTGTAAGAGAAAATAAACTAAATGGTGTGGGGCACAATATAACTACACCTTTAACGTTTAAGTTTTCGGAGAACAGGTGATCAAAATTATCAATTAATTTAGGTGATGATTTTGAAAGCTCAACTTCTAAGTTGTTGTCTATTAAAGCTTGTTTAATATCAGAAATAACACCGTTAGCATATTTTCTTGTTTCTAATGAGCTCGATAGTGCATTATCAACTAGCATAAATGCATTGAGGTAAATATTATCAAACGGTGCGGTATTTCTATTCTTTTCTATCTCTAGCTTAAATATTTTTAAATACCACATTAATTCATCTCCATACGCGAATCCAAATCTAGATTTAGCCTCTGTACGAAGATTATGGTTGTAGAAAGAAACATATCTTCTTAATTTTTCAAGCCATCTTTTTCCTAAAGGAGTATTTGATTGAATTTCAGATTCAACAATAAGTTTTTCTTCCTGGCTTAAGACCCTCAATAGTTTAGGAACTTCCATTTACTAACTTTCCTTTATTGAACAATTCCATGAACGCCCATCAAGCCCTAAGAGAGCTTCACCAGAAATTATGAAATCATCTTTAGTTTGATGTCCTTCAGAAAAGAAAACTACACCAAACTTGAATAAAATCTTTGGTAGTAAATCTTTCTTAAAACTCGCAATTTGGTGCCAGTTTATTAAGTCACTAGAATAAAAAATTTTTGAATGCTTCGATTTAACTGCATTTCCAGGCTCAATCGAAGTTTGAGCTAAGTAAGAGTTATCACTTAACCTTTTCGTATACCAAACTGGTGCATCAAATGACATACCCTGACTAATCCTCAAAGTACTTCTATCAAGAATTTGAAGTTTGGGAACTGCATTAGGGGAATCCATGATCCAAAAAATCTTATCCTTCCTAAACATTAATGATACAGTCCTCCATTGCTGTGAGCCATCACCGTAAAATTTTGGATTTAAGAAATCCTCATTTAAAAACTCAATTAAAAAACATTCGCCATCATGGTCTCCGGTAGTAACCCAAATCGAATTTGTATAGGGATCTTTATAGGCCCCGTGAATATGTTTAATATCTTTTATTTTATTAAGGACTTCGAAAGATTTTCCATCGTCTCTTGATACCCATAAAGGAACATCTTCTCCAGAGGGATTTCTTCCATACTCTCCAAAAACAATACAGTTTTTGGTAATTGCAATTGAGTTATGAAGAACACAGCGACATTGTCTTAGCTTAGATATACTTCTCAAAGCCTTATTTTTTATGGAGAAATTGAAAATAGTTCCCTGATATAAAACGATAATAAGCGTTTTATTAAAATTAAAAAAAGCATTTGATTTATCTAGCCTAAATAACCTTCTTAAGATTCGAAACTTAATAAATGGATTAGTATTTCTAATTTTAAAGTTAACTATCTGGTTATTTAGTGAAAACTCAAAAGCGTTTCCAGTGCTGGCAATGTAGTCACCTGATAGAGAGTTATAGAAATGAACTATTTCATGACTAATCAATCTTTTTTTATTGATTTTCATCATGTTTTCTCTTTATGATCAGGTAATAAAGATATATGTTTAACTTTCATTTATGGAAGCTATATTAAGGCCTATTTGCTCCAAATTTGATTATAAACTGATAGTGTCTGAATTATATTTTCTTTAGAAATTATTTCATTCAAAATATCTATGATACTTCGTACGTATCTGATCCGATTACTGAATCGATAACTGAGGTAAGCCAAATCATATGGATGCACTCAACAATATTATAAGCATGGCTGTTGACCCAAAAATTTATATCAGAAAGCTTTGACAATGAATTGCTTTTTTCTCTTCCTGTAAATGTTATTACCTTAAGGCCAATTTCTCTTGCTGTTTGAGCTCCTTTAACAAGATTAAGCGATTCCCCACTTACACTTGTAAGGACAACAGCATCATTGTTACTTGCATAAAGTTTTAATGCCTCGGAAACCCAATTTTCATAACCATAATCATTTGCTAAGCATGTAATTAAATTAGCCTCATTGAAGGTTACTGATCTTATTTTTGCCTGTTTTGAAAAATCCACTGCGCCATGCGCTGAAATTGAAGCACTTGCGCCATTCCCACAAAATATTAATTTAGCATTATCATCTTTTATTTTTTTTGAAAGATTTTTAAAGTCTAGAAGATTTTTCTCAAGCTCGTCATTTATTAGCAAATGATCATACTTCTCATAGTAATCCTTAAAAAATTCATTAGTTATCATGAGAAGATTGTATCGTAATTATGTATAACTTTTAATCGAAGTCTTTGATATTGAATCTATTTCTCCAGTCTGGGTCGGCATAATAAATTCGATTTACTAGCTTCATAGTTGCTAATGCATCCTTTGGACTACCTTTTTTTATTTTAAGATCTTTTCTAATTGAATCGATAAAATGATCAACTTCTAGATTCCATGATGGATCCTTGTTGTACCTAACCATTTTTTCTTTTGGATCTCCTCTATCATTATCAGGATCAGCCTCGACAACTGTTAGTGTTTCTGCTCCATAACTTTTAGTGCCTGACAAAATGCCTCCTAAAATGATTGATCCTAGTTGTAAATTAATTTCAAGATTAAATCTATGTCTCCATTGTGTAGCGGAAGAGTGAATAAATCCAACTATGTTCTCTTCAGTTTTCATTAAAGCATAAGCATTATCCTCTACATCATGATTCCAATGTGTATTTGAAACAAAACTGCTCACCTGATTAAATTCACCTGCAAATAATCTCATTAAATCTAGCATATGAATACCTTGATCAAGCAAAACTCCTCCTCCTGCAATATCTCTTTTAGTTCGCCATTCAGGCTGATCAAATGTTATTAATTTAGATTTACCGTAAGTCCCTTTTAAATTAATAATTTTACCTAGCTTGTTTGACTTGATAATTTTTTGTGCCTCTACAACCGAATCATGATATCGATGATTAAAACCATACATAAGTTTTAATGAGGGATTTTCGTTATAAACTTCTATAACTTTGTTAATGTCGTATACAGATCTTCCGGGTGGTTTCTCACAAAAAACATGGATACCTTTTTGTAATGCCTCTATCGTTACTTTAGGTGCAATATCATTTGGCATGCAAATAAATATTGCATCAATTTCATCCTTGAGTAATTCCCTATAATTTTCATGTATTTTTACCCCTTCAAGTTCGCAGGGCTGATTTTTAAATTTCTGGTCACAAATACTAACAACTTTTGCATCCCGATGATTGATTAGGCAATCAAATCTTTTGGATCCCACAACTCCAAAGCCTGAAATTCCAATTTTAAGTTTTTTCACTTTCTTTCATATCCTTTTCAATGCCTTTAAAAAAGCTAGACCACTCTTTTGCTGGATTATCTGAAATAGTATTGCATAAATTATTAAAATTTTGTCTCGATTCTATTATCTCTTCAGAATTCCACCAATCCATTTCATTTCCTAAAATATTTTTAATATGCTTTACTGCTGAATTAGCATTATTATGAATAATTTGCTTTTCTTTTAAATCAGTTATTAAGCTTGAATAAACCTCATTAATTTCCCATAAATGTTCTTTAAAAAGGAGTATGGTTGGTACTCCAGAAAACATTCCTTCAGAAAATGTTGTTTGAGGATATCCAGAAATTAAAAGTCTTGAATTTTGAATAATAGAATTTAGGTCATTATATTTAGAAATAATTTCTTGCCCATATATTTCTGAATATGAATCTTCAAAATTCCAGCTTCCTAAGTACTTAGGTTTTATCTTTAAAAATTTCCTTATGTCATGTGGAAGCAATTCTATGAATTCAAGTTTCAGGAGATGCTCTTCGAGAACTAGAGGTCCTATTGGTGCTCCAACAGCTCTGTAGGAGAATCTTACGCTTTCATAATCAAACATCGTAATCTGATCTTTGGTACTAGGCCTCCTTTTTCTTACAATAGAGAGTTTATTGGGCGCAAGTCTTTTTTGAGACTGATTCAATTCTATCCCCCAAGAGGTCTTTATATCAGCAATATCTTCCAAATGATTCATCTGATTCATGGATAATTGAAAACTGCCGCCATGCTCTAAAATAATTAATTTTGAATTTTCCAGAATCTGTTGAGCTGTCCAAATCTTAAAAAATTCGTTATACCAATAACTAAATCCAGTTACTATAATTTTTGCTGGCAATTGCCTTCTTGATTCTTTCTCAATCTTTTTATAACCCTCCAAGTATGCAATTGGCATATGATCAAAGATAATTGATGATATGAAGTCTTCGTATTCATTTTTAGCCTTAAAAGCTCTAATTTTTGACTGATTTCTTATTAATATTTTAGGAATTCTTTGCTCTTTGCGAAATAAACCATAGGTCATTGGCAATGTTCTCAAATGAAGTATGATTTTAAAAAAAAATTTTTTGTTTAAGCCAGATTCATAAAATGCAAATCTTTTCTTATGTCCAACAAACTTATAAAAATTTTTAGCTATAAACTCAAGAAAACTTATAAACTTTAGAAGAATATCCTTAATAAAAATCCTTCTGATTCCAAATTGCTTCTTAAATATATTTTTTTCTACTTGATTAATAATTTTAAGTTCAGAAAAATTATTATCTGGAAATTGAAACTTTAAAATTTCTGAAAACAATACATGATTCCATAAATCATCATCAAGTTGATTTCTGAACTCGAAGAAATCTTTTGGTATCTCCTGTTTAGTGAAAATTAAATGGGTATCAAAATTTTCAAAATTATTACTAATAGATTTAATAATCTCCCATCTATCAAATATTACTGCAATAAAGTTAATTAGCCATGGACCTATTATTATTCTCCAATATCTTTTGGGATAGCTAGTTTTATGAAAATCATTCAAAAAAACTACTAACTCCTCAAGTAGTCTTTCTTTAAAGTTTTCAAGGTAAAAAAAATCTTTTTTAAACTTGTTTCTGTCTTTCCAGTGATAACTTAGACATTGATCTTTTAATTGCATCCAATTCTTATTTTTAAGATCTAAGCACCAGCTACCCAAAAGATATCTTTTGTCATTTAGAACCTTCGTGCCATCTAGTCTTGTAAAAAAGATGTAAGGATTATTATTCAAATTAATAAAGTTCTAATCTCATATACTTCTTAGGTTTAAGATTTAACGTAAAGTGCATCAACCCAATCAGTTCTTCCATTCATTGGATTCTTTGAAATGTAAGAAATATCGTACAATTTAAATCCGTATGGTTGAATAAGAGATTCGACCTCAAAAAATGATGAGCTTTTTTCATAGTAATCAAATAATTTTATTTCGGTTTGGATTAAATCAATTATATCCAGACTTTCTCCAATGCCCTCGATAACTTCTGAATCGAAAGATTGGGTATCAATTTTTATAAAATCAATTTTTTTAATTTCCATTTCTTCAATATAGCTATTCAATGATTTAACTTGTACATGCCGTGAATGATTTATTGTTTTTGAATATTCTTCTACTTTTGAATCCTGATCTATAATTTCATTTAAATCAATTGAATCACTACTTCGAAGATTTATTTTATTAAAGCCTGAAATTCCTGAATTAAGGTCATGAGTAAAAAACTCTTTTTTTTCTTCGTTACTTCTCCCGACAGCAAACTTATTGATAATCACCCCATCATTATCCTTGGATAGTTTATCGAGCAGTTCCCAACATTCTATTTGTGGTTCAAAACAATGAATAGTAGCTTCAGGCCATATTTTTTTAAACTTTACGACAGATTGACCAACATTTGACCCTACATCAAATATCAATGGATCATTTTTATTAACTAAATTACTTAATATCTTTCCGTAATTAAATTTTCTAAAGAACTCTTTAGTTCTTTTATCAGATTGGCCTAAATCTGCATATTTTTTATTTTTGTCAGAATTCATTAGATAGAAAAGACCCCAGTCAAAGTTTTTAAATTTATTTATACGTTACTTTAAGGCAAATAGACTTATATAAGCAATAATTTTATTACACAGATCACTATTTCTTATTTTAGGTCTAAAACTCCATGGTTAGTGTCTTAATTAAGATTTATATAAATGATTTATTGGTCAAATCATTCTTCATCATATGTTTTCCTAAAGCTGTTTAAAGAAGTTTACCCATTGGCTAAATTTTTTAGTGTCGACCGTAATACACATTTCTTTGAAATGATTTCTTGTGTTAACAACTTCTGATGATCTCCACCATTCTTCAGTGTCGTTATAAATTAATTTTATATGTCTTGCAGCTAAAAAAGGATCTTCAAAAATAAGATTATTATTTTTCATATCCTCAATAAGATCTTTATAAACTGGTTGAGTTGTCCAAACATCAGGATCATATACAAGAATTGTAGGGACACCTGAGTACATAGATTCAGCATATACAGTTTGAGGGTAAGTACAAATAATAAGTCTTGATAGCGAAATTGCTTTATTTAAAGGTAAAGTATTTTTTTGAAGAATGTTTTTGCCAAAATTATTTTTATAAAAAAATTCTAATTTATTCTCCCTCGACTTTACCCTAACACCCACATTTATAGAGTGTTTTTTTAGCTCAGAAATTAAAACTTTTGTTTTTTGGAGACATTTATTTACTAGCGGCCCTTGACTCGCAGACATGCAACGATAAGAGTAACGAAGAGAGTCTGTATCAAAAATCGAAACCTGGCCATCAACATTTATCTTTTTTACCTTAAAATTTAGCTTATTTGGCGGGAGTGTAATCTGATCCTCCATCCAGGCCTTTCCCCAAATTATTCTATGGTCTGCTATTTTTTCTTGATGATTAAAGACACTAAAGAGAGGATAAATTGCACCGCCATGACTTGAGATTACAAGTTTTGCGCCTTTTTCGCATTGCATTCCCGCCCATACCTTAAATATTTCATTTCCAAAATGTGCATTTGCTGTCATTATTGATTTTGAAGCTGGAATTCGATTAGCCTTATCAAGCAGAGCCCTAAAACCCTCTAAATATGCAAGTGGCATACATTCTAAAATTTTTTTATTTAAAAATGATTCGAAATCATTGGCAAAATTTGATTTTAAATCATCAGGTTCTCTAAATTTTTTATGTTCTTGATTGGCTTCATTTACGTAATCAATATTTTCATCAAAATATGCATTCAAGGAAGAAAAGTTAAATAAACGAATTTTCAACAACAATAAAAAATTCTTTGGAAAATATGAATGGTAGATGGTAATTTTTTGATTCCTTTTAGAGCGCAAAAAGAGGATATAAATTATATTTTTAAGATGCTTTTTTAAAAAACTTTTATTTTTAAGTAAATCTTTCGAACTAGTAGAATCCATATAGGAGGATCCTTTAAAGGCTAACAATTGTTTATATTTTATATTGTTCATAGCAAGTAATTCAGAAAAAATTTTTTCATTCCAAATATCATTTGAAATCTGATTGAGACTAGTATTAAAGTCGTTTGGTGGCTGATAAGGTTCTAAATTTAATCTCTTAAAATAGAATTGATTTTGAGAATTTGACTTTAAAAATGAATCTACACACTCCCAGCGATCCCAAATTGATGAAACAAACGATATTAGCCATGGCCCCACTAGTATTCTCCAAAATCTTTTTGAAAAATCGGTACCATGAAATTTATTAAGATCCTCAGTCAATTGGATTAATTTTTTTTCATAGATTTCCTGAAGATATTCATTATCTTTGGCAACCTTTTTAGGGTCAAACCAATGGTATGGGTGAACTTGATGCTGTTTGTTTTTCCAAAAGCCATCCTCATCAAATGGTTTACACCATTCTCCAAGCAATATTAAATCTTCTTCCCCTCTCACCTCTTTAATTGCGGTTGTTATTAGAAGTTTATTTTCAATGGTCATTGGTAAATTTAGATAATATATTCGCTGATAAAATGAGATTATACTTTTTTTAATTTAAATAAGGGCCTTAAAATTAGAGGCATATTAATTTATTCAATTACTATATAATTAAAGCTATTCAGACTTTATGTCTCCTGAGATTTTTTATAATTTTCTACAAATAATTATTTAAAAAATGAATAATGAAAAAAATTAAACAGGCATTTGAGCATAAATATTATTGGTATAAAGTCGAAAATCTTTTAAAAAAACACTTTTTTACAGGCTCTAAGACCAATTCAATTGTGCTGGCCTCTACTGCTAAAAGTGGAAACACATTTTTTCGTTTTGTTTGGCTCAATATAATTTTTTTAAATGAACGTGCTCAAGATTCAGTTAATTTTGTAAAACTTGATAGATATTTGCCTTTTGAAGGATTCCTCGATGATATTAAGAAAGAATGGGTTTTTAATACTCTCCCTTGCTTACTAAAAACTCACCGTGCGACTCCTAAATTTTTTAATCCTTTAGAGTCTATTCATTTGTTTAGAAATCCCTTAGATACTATGATTAGCCAATACCATTATAATTCTAATAGGATTTCTGGGGCTAAAGAATTATCAACATCAATTGAAAAAAAGATTTTCCATGAGCATGCTGTGAGATTTAAGGGAACTTTCTCAGAATATCTAAGAAATAATATTGAATTATATTGTCAACATTTTAGTTTATGGATGAATAATGGAAGATCTATTCCAATTTCTTATGAAATGTTGATGTCAGATAGAGGAAGCAGACACTATAAAAGAGTTCTTCAGGAGTTAGGTTTTGATATAAATGAAAAAATTATCAATGAGGCGATGCAGCGCTCTTTACCTAAAAATCTTAAGAATTCACCTCCCTCTAATAAGATGTCTCAGCTGGGCAATATGAAATTTATTAGAAATGCGTCTACTGAACAATTTAAGGAAAATGGATATTATAGCAAAAGCGATATTGAGCTGGTTAAAAGTGTGTTAAAAAAATATGATATGCATAATTTTAATATTTTTCCTGTTGAATACAGGAAAATTTTAGAAATGCATCCTTGGATTATTTGAAGCGATTTGAAATGTTAAAAAAAATTTTAAAAAAGATTCTTTTGCAACCATTCTACTTATTAAATCTTTTTATATTTTTATATCAAAAATTTATATCCTCAATATCTCCTCAAACAGGCGCTATTATGAGACAAGATATGTTAAAGAATATTGATAGCTCTAAAAACTTGGTTGAACATAACGACTCTAAGTTTTGGATGTATACTCCAAATCAAATTTGCACGTTAAGATACTTAACGTTTGCTTCCAAGGAACCAGAAATATTAGAGTGGTTTGAAAAATATGGTGGTGGGACTTTTTATGACATTGGATCTAACATAGGGATCTACTCTCTTTATTACGCGAAAAAATACCAAGGCCATGTTTATAGTTTTGAGCCGTCAGTTTTTAATTTAAGACAATTAACTAAAAATATAAGCATAAATAAGTTAGAAGAAGCTATTACAGTAATTACTAATCCCTTATCTGAAATATCAGGACCTGCCGTCTTCAAGAGTTTAGATCAAACAGAAGGTGCCGCATTTAGTAGCTTTGGAGTTGATTATGATAGTAATGGTGATCCCCTTGGAGATACAACGAATTATACTTTAATAGGATACTCTCTAGATGACTTGATAGCCCAAAAAATTCTCCATGAAACTCCATCAATTATTAAGATTGATGTTGATGGTATCGAACACCTTATATTAAAAGGTGCTTTAGATATATTGGATGATAAAAATCTAAAATCAGTTTACATTGAAGTAAATGATGAATTTTATGAACAGGCTAGCGAAGTAAGAAAAATTATGGAAAGAAAAAACTTTAAATTAACAGAGATCTTTCCAGCAAATAAATTCTTGAAAACTTCTGTTAATAACCAAATCTGGGTACGTTAAGAAAAAAATACTTTTATTACTTGTTCTTAAGTAAGGATAATTCTCAATCAAAACTTTACTTTTTGAAATAGAAGTTTTGCCTCATATGCACGATGGAGCTCCTCTAGCGTATAACTATCAACCAATTCAAAATTTTCTTTATAAACAGGTTTTTTTGATGATATTGAATTATAGTCAATTGACCTCAACCATTCAGATGAACTGCCATCAATTGATAGAATTTCTAAATCAATTAGTTCTTGAGCATTTCTCAGAAGATCTTGATAAGGATTTGTCTTATCAACCTCTGAAGAGGTTGACTTGGTACTATAAAAGTGACCAAACCTTTTTGGGGTATAAAGATAATCACAGCCAACAAGTATTGCCTTTGAAAAACCGAAATAGATTGCTATACCAATTGCTGCATGCAGTCCGCCTGCCATAAAGCTAAATTTATAATCGAGGTCACAAATATCCTTATTTGGCAACCTTTCTCCAAAATGATGAAAATAATTTGTATTTTTTGTAGGAGCAAAAAACATATTGCTGATGCTTGTGAATATATCTATGTTTGGATACTCTTTAATTTTGTTCTTGAAAAGTTTGCCTAGGATATTTTCGTGGAATTTATTAGTGTAAGGATGCTTAAAATAATCGAAAAAGAAAAAAGGTTCTGGAATTACATGTCCACAAATATTTAAATTCCCAAAGTCCTTATGAAGGTTCATAAAATTTATAGAGATTGACTTATGATTTAAAAAGTCATCAAGGTTTATATATTTAATGGAAGATCCATTACCGAAAATATAGCATATCTCTTTATTATAAATTTTTTTGAATCTCTTATTTTTTTTTAAAAAATGTCTTAATAAAAAATTTTTCACTATCGGCTTTAGTTAAACTATCAATGAATTAGGTTTTATGAATAAAATTTAGATGATCTGCCAAGCGCAAAGAAAGTTGCACGATAGTTAGGGTAGGATTTGCAAATCCACCAGATGGAAAAACCGATGAACCAAGTATAAAAAAATTATTTAAGCCATGTACTTTTAGATCTTGATCAACTACACCAAGCTGATTATTTGTTGCCATTCTCGTGCCGCCCATATGATGATATTCTGCATTTGCAGGAAAATTACCAAGATTTGAAATATAGTCAAAAATCTTGATTCTTCCGTATCCGTTGTGATTGCCATACCTTGCAACCTGTTGAATTGTTTTCAGCACTGTGGATTTATCAAAATCTGTTTTTTTAAAATTTAGAATTGGTCTTGGCATCCCAAAAGTGTCTACATCAGATGTTGACAAAGTTATCTTATTATTAATATTAGGCTCTTGTTCCCATATAGCGTCTGTTTTAATTCCACATACCAACTTTTTTTCCATTAATTCCCACAAATGTTTTGCTGTTTCAGGAGCATAGCATGCAAGATCCTTAATTCTATTCTTTAAAGAACCATCAGATAACTGACCCTCAAATCTAATTTGACAATTTAGGATGCCTAGCTTGTTCTGAATTTCTGGAGTTAAACTCAAATATTTATTAGCCCATCCTGTAGGAATAATTGACTCTCCAACAAATACCCTGGGATGCTCCATCCAAAACTTACCAATCGGCATAGACTCATTAAAAATCTTATTGCTATTTTTTTTATTTATAGCCAACATTAGTCGTGAGTTTTCAATTCCACCAGCAGCAAGAACAAAGCTTTTTGAGCGAATTTTAAGAATAGATCCCTTGAAGGACTTAAATGTAGCGCTTTTGATTTCTGACATAGATCTACTGAGGTCTACTAAATTAGCATTCAAAAATAAATCTAAATTTTCAGCAAGAAAAATACTTTTATATTTTTGACCAAATCTCACAGGAGTTGAAAAATTGAAGGAAATTTTTTTTATACCAAAATTTTCATCCAAAACTTCATCTTCATAAACATTGGGAATTTCTAGAATTTCTGAAGCCTCTACTAAATAACTATCAATATCAGATTTTTCTATTGGCCAGTAAGCAAGATCGTGATGACTTTTTTTAATGAAATCATGTTCATCGAGTGGTCTGCACCACCCTCCCCAATGATTACTTGCACCTCCAAAAAATCTTTGCCTAGCAGCACGTAAATCAAAATATTTGTCTCCTACAACTTTACCATTAAGAATATTCATAGATTCTCTTGAATAGAATTCTCCTCCTCCTTCTAAGATAGCTACTCGCAAATTCCTATTAAGAAATTTTAAAGCACATGAAATTCCAGCTGGTCCAGATCCTACAATTACGACATCATAATTTTTTTCTAGATCTTTTAAGTTATTTAGATCAAAAATCATTTGTCATTCTTGGATAGAAGCCAGCCTCCATTTTTAACATTTGGAGTAGATTTTTGATTCTTGTAAAAGTTTATTGAGAATGGGCTAGAAACCAGGATCAATAAAAAGGTAAATGCTTTAAGTGTTTTTCTTCTTGAAATATTCATTTAATTTAATACTTTGGCCTTACAAATGAAGATAAAAAAAGTTTATTAGCTAAATTCAAATAATTCAATGCCTGTAGAAATAATTATTCTTAAAATGAAAGATGAGCAAGGCTATTTGATCATGAGCGTGAATTCATATGCCTAGAGAAGTACTCTTTAGGTGATATGGACCTTAATTCAAAATTTGGTTTTGGTGCTCTAAAACCTTTAGTTCCAATATTGTGCCACATGCCGACTAAAGAGAATCGCACCTCATCGGACGTGGAGTTATACCCAGATTTATGAGCCAAATGGCCATCAAAGAAAAGGACTTCACCAATGCGCATTTCGATCTGCAAAGTTTCATATTTTTTGGTAATGTCATCATCAATGAGTATTTGAGTAGCTTTCCCTGGAATATCACTCCAAGTTTGATGGGGTATGCCTTCTTTATGAGAGCCCTTTTTTACAAGGATGGTCCCATTTGAAGCTGAAGTATCTCTTAGTATTGGGCACCAAGTTTGAATAAATCTACTTTCTGGTAGAGTATAGAAAATCTCTTGATGCCATCCATAAGTTCTTCTCTCATCGCCAGGAGGATCAATTCGCATTCGATTAGTCCATCCGTAAAGTGCTGATTTAGAAACTTGGCTTAATAATTCCTTAGTAATTGATTCAATTTTTTTATTAGAAAGAAATCTAAAGAAAGCTAAGCTATAAGAAAAAGCATCATAGACTTCTCCGAGTATCTCCTTGTCATGATTTAGGATAGAAATTACTAAATTATCAAGTACTTTCATGTCATCAGGGTAGCTAACGTCCTGTGTATCAGGAAATGAATTTTTAATTTTATTTTTATTAATAAAACTCAGACATATATCATAAAAAGTAAAGAAAACATCCTCCATATCCTCATGTGTATAAATATTTTCTGAAATGAAGAAGCCATTATCTTCAAATGATTTTTTATTTTTAAATTCATCGTAAACCATGTTTGAATTTTATAGTAAAAAATAATTAGTCTAAAGAAAATTCTTGCTTGTAATGAAAATTACTTAGATAAATTTTAAGCTTGCTGTAGCAAAAAGATATTTCCAATAACTAAAATATCAAGATTTGCATCCATTAAACACCTAAGAGCATCTTCTGCGGAATAAACTTTCGGTACTCCTCTAATATTGAAAAAGGTCATAGGATCATAACAGTACATAAAATTTCAAGATTGTTTAATTAATCAAAATAGGCTTGAAAATAAAATTAGGTTTTTGATTATTTTTTTCTAGATTACACGTGTATGTGCTTGGGAATTTCAATATGGTGTGTTATCAGTTTGAAATATTAAATGATTAATATATCAACTATCTTTTAATGCAAGAACAGATAGATGTGAGCTTGCACCCAAGGACTTAATAATATTTTGAATTATAGCTAAAATTTTTTCATCCTCTATTTCTCTTATAACAGATAATTCGTTTTTTCCTTCGCTAAACTCTTTAACAATATCTACATCAAAGTTTCCAGGGGTTTTAATTTCTCTAACGCTAAAATTGGATCTCAATAAAAAATGACTTACATTTTGAGTTGTAAAAGAATTTATATGCATTGGTGGAAATATACCATGTGCAAGAGGCCTAAACTCGTTATATGTTAAAGCCTGATTATCCAATCCAAGCTCATTTGGTGTAGTGAAATACATTAAGCCATTCAAATTCAGAAGCTTATAAATGGCGCAACAAAAACTAAAAGGGTCAAATAAATGCTCAATAAGTTCAAAGTGAAGGATTAAGTCATAAGAATCTTTGGTTTTCTCAGCAAAATGTTCAGCTGAAGAATGATAAAGCTCAATATCATCAGATATCGGGTCTTCTACAGCGGCCTTATCAATATCAATTCCAATTAATGAAACTTTATTTGAAACACCTTTTTTTCTTAAGGCCATCAACAACTGACTTAGAAACCCGCCAGAATTAGCCCCAACTTCTAGGATCTTGATCTCTTTTTTTTGAAGAAGTAGTTCTTCTATTAAACCCAGTACATAAGAAACTCTTTCGGAAAAGATAATGTTGCTCTTATTAGATCTTTTTTTTAGTAAAGCCGAATAAGTTTTGTTGCATTGACAATTATTATAATAATAATCAAGTGCTTCTTCATTCGGAGCTGGGTTTACGTAACATGAATTACAGTTAGTGCATCTAGCGACTCCATATTCATTATTAAATTTATCAATTTCCTTAAACTTTTTGCTACCACATATAGGGCATGATCTTAGCAAGAAACTGTTTGAAAATTTTTTATATATCTCACTGCTATCACTGATTCTTTGCTTATATATCTCAAGAGCTTCTTCTTTAGTTCGATTTTCTTTTAAGAACGAAATATATTTAGGATATTTTTCTACATCTTTTATCATAAGGCTTAAAGAGTTAATTTACTTTACTATCCTCTCGAAACAAAAGCTGTATTGACATTCTCTCTTCAACATTTTTATCAAAATATGAATTTGCAGTTGAAAACGATTTTTTATCAATTAGGGTAAAGCATGATGATTTCGTAAAAAGATAGCTTTGATCTAACTTGTAGATATTTTCTACGAGTCCGTGATCATATTTTTTAGTGATAATGTATGGAGTATCAAAATCAAATATAGACAAAAACCCATAATTTTTTAAGATTCTGGTTACCTCAGAAACTGTCTTTATGCGATGATCTTCATCTAACAAATACATAAAAAAACCAAGATGAATATAATCAAATGAATGATCTTCAAACATACTTAGATCAAACGAAACTCCCTCAATTAAATTAAGTTTTGGAAAAAATTCTCTTCCTAGTTTAATAGCATCATCACTTGGATCAACTCCATAGGCATTTAATGCTAAGCCTTTGTTTAGATAATCAAGAGTAAAGCCAGAGCCACAGCCAATCTCCAACATATTTTCAATATCATATTCTTGGCATATAGGCTTCATAAGATTTAAAAGATATTTTTCTTCTGAAAATTTCTTATTTTTATATTCACTGATATTTCTTTTGTGATATTGATTACCGTGCTTTTTAAGAATCTTCGATAATTTCATAATTTAAACACCTTTATAAATAATTAAGTACCATTGCGCAATATTTATATCAAGAATAAATAGTACTTATCCCTGAATTAATACAAGTACTTTTTACTATTTAAAACTATTTGGTTATTCTCCCTTCGTATTTATGCTAAATAAGCTCCCGGTCACCAAGGATTAACCCATTATTTTCTCTTACTCAGGAATTGATACTGTGACAGGAAATATTTTAGTCTAGCTCATACTTGTCTTTATAATTTTCTAATAAAGATTTATCTTGCATCGCTTTATAAAGAATAAAATTTTCAATTACAAGAATGTCTAAACCAGTCCCCATAAAACATTTAAATGCATCTTCCGGTGAGCAAACAATTGGCTCACCCCTCACATTAAATGAGGTATTTACCAAAACAGGGCAACCAGTCTTTTGATAGAAATGATTTATTAGACAGTGATAAAGTTCATTTGTTTCAGAATGAACAGTTTGAACTCTTGCACTAAAATCTACATGGGTTATTGCGGGTATTTCAGAGCGAGGGATGTTAAGTTTTTCAATACCAAAAAGGTTTTTCTCCGTATCACCTATATCAAAGCATTTGTGCTGATTTACATTTGCTACAAATAGCATATAAGGGCTTCTAATTCCAATATCAAACCACTCCTCAACATGTTCATGCAATATACTTGGCGCAAAAGGTCTAAAACTTTCTCTAAATTTTACTTTGAGATTGAGTTGCTTTTGCATATCTTTTGATCGTGGATCAGCAATTATACTTCTATTGCCAAGAGCTCTAGGACCAAACTCCATCCTTCCTTGCATCCAACCTACAGCATTACCATTAATAATTTCATTTGAAGTAATATCAATAACATCATTGAAATTATGAATAGTAAAAACTGCTCCGCAATTTTCAAGTGATTCTTGAATCTGTTCTTTATTAAATTTAGGTCCAAGATATGCGCCTTTCATTCTTGTGTCACTCTTATGGAAGTTATTAGAGTTATTTGATTCAATGCTCTTATACCAATAAGCCAACGCTGCACCTAATGCACCACCAGCGTCTCCGGCAGCTGGTTGAATCCAAATTTCTTCAAAAATTTTTTCTTTATAAAGAATCCCGTTAGCTACACAATTTAGTGCAACACCCCCCGCTAAACAAAGATTTTTTTTATTAGTCTCTTTCTTAATATTTTTAGCAATCTTCACTATGATTTCTTGAGTTACTAATTGAATAGATGCAGCCAAATCCATTTCTTTTTGAGTCAGTGGAGATTCTGGCTTTCTTGGCTCACCCCCCATCAACCTATTAAAGTTCTTATTTGTCATTTTTAAACCAGTGCAATAGTCGAAATACTGCATATTTAGTCTAAAGCTCCCATCGGAATTAATTGAAATAAGATTTTCTTTAATTAAATCAGCATATTTTGGCTTACCATATGGAGCCAAGCCCATTACTTTATATTCACCTGAATTAACTCTGAAGCCTGTGTAATAGGTGAATGCAGAATAAAGCAGGCCTAAAGAATGTGGAAAATGAATTTCTTTTAATTGTGATAGATTATTTTCTTCCCCAATAAAAACTGAGGTTGTAGCCCACTCTCCTACACCATCCATAGTAAGAATTGCAGCATCCTCAAAAGGTGAAGGATAATATGCGCTTGCGGCATGTGATAAATGATGTTCTGAAAAATATATTTTATCTTCAAGATTAATATCGTTTTTAGATAAACTCATTAGCTCATCCAAAAGCATTTTTTTTTGGAATAGCTTTTCTTTAATCCAAACAGGCATTGATGAAGAAAAGCTTTTAAACCCTTTTGGCGCAAATGCTAAGTAGGTTTCAAGAAGTCTCTCAAATTTTAAAAAGGGCTTTTCATAAAAAATTATGCTATCTAATTCTTCAAGAGTAATTTCAGCTTCTGCTAGACAATACAAAATTGAATTTTTAGGAAATGAGTTGTCATGTTTTTTTCTTGTAAATCTTTCTTCCTGAGCAGCAGCCACTATATGCCCATTTTTAATTAGTGCAGATGCGCTATCGTGATAATAAGCAGATATTCCTAAAACATACATTCTAAAAGATTGTATAAATAAATGGTGCGATTACCGATCCTTGAGCAAAAATTAAAAGGCTTCCAATAATAAAAAGAACAGTTATTATTGGTGCAAGCCAGATTTTCTTTCTAACCTTTAAAAACTCCCATAACTCCTTAAGTATGCTTATCATGTTAAAAATTTTAACATGCTTGATTGTCTCTCTATCAAAATTGATTCTTGAATGAGTCGATAGAAGTAGTGCTTGGCTTATTTTTCCAAGAAGAAGTTTTCTTGTATTTTTTGATATCCAGCTCATCCCTGTTAAATATCTTTAAGATAATTCCTAATGGTGAAATTAACAAAAAATATATAAGACCAAGAACTAAAGGGCTTATAACTCTTCCGATGCAAAAACCAATATACATCCAAGCTCTATTAAAGGGTTGCAAAAGGGCGGAGTTAAAAAAAAGAGCAAGCAATATTAGAATCAAAATACAACCAGATGATATTAGAAGCCAAGTTTTACTAGCAAAGAATGCATAAACGCCTAATAGAAAAAAAATAGCAAAAAAAAGGGATCCAAATTTTTCATTTGTTGGTAACTCTATATCAGAAAATTTCATAGTTGATTCTCGCCAATCACTTTACCATTCATTTGCAATTACTTCTGCAACATATCCTGCAGCAACAGACGTGAAATGATTGTCATCTGCAGTGAAAAAATATGGGATAAAGTTTCCTTCTCGTATTCTCATTTCAAAGCTATGTCTTAAAGCTGGTGCAGGATCATGAATCTTAATTCCTAAAGATCTCTCAATTTTCTTAAAACGTGCTCTTGGATCAATAGTTGCACAATCGAAATTATAATTAAGATAGTTAAAATGTGGATGTGCATTCATAAAATCAATATCATATAAAATTGGTGACAAGAGTATTTCAAATTTTATATTTTTTGAATCAGAAAGTTGCTTAATCTCTGCGATATTTTTGTTAAATTCAGTCCAATAGATTTCTGATTCTTCCATGAAAGCTTTTGAGCCATATGTCCAAGTATATGGGCCAAGTGCATGCCATCCTCTATCAATACAGGTACCACTTGTTTTTCTAATAAACCCTCCTAGATAGTGTTGTGTGGTTCTTAAAAAAACAGAATAATTTGCGTATTGATACCTCCATTTTGCAAACCTGCTAAATAATTCTGAGTTTGAGGGCGTTAATTCTTGTAAGTCTGATCTTGAAAATGGCATTATGTCATTGAAATTAAACTGATAGATAATTTTGTCTATTTTTATATCGTCTTTATCTACTAGGTTGTTAATTGCTTTTTTTATGTTGCTAGCTGAGTCACCTAAGTTATTCCCATAATCTGAAATAGAAATTACTTCTCTATCAATCTCTTTAATCTTTAGCAGTCTTTCAAGTTTTCTCCACCAAATATCTTCATAAGCAGTGCCAAATCCTCCACTAATTGAATCGCCAAATATAAGAATAAGTGGATTACGAATAATACGACTATCATTTGGTTGGGGAGATCTTATTTGGTAGCCATAAAACTGACCATCAATATAATTTATGCCCATTGATTTAGATTGACTAAATATATGGCCTTTAAATTCTGGAAATTTAAGTCTAAAAAATATCTCTAAGCTTCCAAATATTAATAAAAAAACAATTATATTTGCGATGACTAATTTAAAAATTTTTATCATTTGGCTTCAATAAAAATAACAGAATTTAATTATATAATTCCCTCTCGATAGTTACCTTTTTAAAAGGCTAATATAGCAAGGATTTGGAAGGTAAAAAATAAAGTTTTTAAGCAGTTTATAATTCATTGGGATCTTTAGATCATTTTTAAAATATCTTTTTGAAAAATCCTAATTTGATTAATGCTTTAGCTGGGAAGAAAATTACAACCAATAAGCCAGATTCGCTTCTCTTACCAAGCAAATGATTGCTGTGCGGTGCTGAAATACCCATTATTTAATTAAAAATTCTTTAATTTATTCAAAATACGATTTTTTATTTGAGAAATATATTCCTGGATAATAGTTTTTATCATCCTTAAACTTCGATAGTCATTCTCTATAAATTCTATTCCATGAGTCCCATAAGTTGATTCTTTTCCTGCAAGAAAAAGATGAAAGTGATCAATCACCTTGGGAGTAATTTTTCTATTATTAATATAAATAGATGCCTTTACATAATTTGAATCTTTAGGCTGGAATTCAAATAGAATTGTTCTTCTTTCATTTACACAAATGTCTTTACCATGAAAACCCCAAGGGTCAAATATAACTAAATCACCTAAGTCACCATAAATGTTATGTATCCATTCATTGCACTCTGTAATTTCGCTTGATGAAAGATGATGCTTAACTGAATGTTCAAGTTGATTGGTCCCTTGAATGTATTTAAACCCTCCTGACTGGGATGCTCCTCCCTTCAAATAGATCTGTGCTCTAATCATGCCCCTTCGTTCATCGGTATGGAATGGCAAAATATTTGGGTTATTTTTTTCTGAGAAGATTTCTATGTTGGTAATAATATAGTTGCTGAGCTCTAATTTATCTTTAATGAGATTAAAGATGTCTATTCCGATTTCGAGAACATTTATAGAGTTTAATGTCGAAGCTTGGGTTAGCTGCGACAAATATCTATTTAGTATTGCGCTTGAATTTAATCTTTTATTGATAGCAAAGTCTTTGAAAAGCAGATCAAGTTCTTCATTTAATTCAAATATTAAATTTCTTGGCAAAAAAGATCTGAAAATCTGAACTCCATCTTGGCAAAATTCCAGCTCATCTACTTTGTTCTTAGCCGGCTTCAGTGATGATGCAGAAAAACGTTTTGATTTTTGATTACTGGATAATTTATTCATTATTATTCCGATTTAAAAAACTATTATGTTTCTTGGCATTCAAGTAAGCAAATTCAGTCGAAAATCTTTATAACTCATTTCACAGGAGTTATTATTCTTTCGTAAGAAAATTAAAAAAAAGGGGTGATATGAAAACAAAAGTACTCTCAAGTATATTAATTTTTGCCAGTGTAGCATTGGCTGTGAAAATACTTTTTCTTTCTAGCCCAACGTCTAAAGATTTTATATTTGAAACTATTTTAGATGACTTGGATGACGCATGGAGTTTTGAGTTTATCAACGAAGATACTATTTTATTTACCGAAATGCCTGGCAAGCTAAAAATTGCTTCTTTATCAGGCAAATCTGTAATAAATATAGATAACGTACCAAGCGTGCAATATCTTGGACAAGGGGGGTTATCAGAAGTGGTCCTTGATCATGATTTTCATTCAAATCAAAAAATTTTTTTCAGTTATTCTTCTATTAATAAAAATGGTCAGTTGACCTTATTTTTATCGTCAGCTGAGATCAGAAATAATGCATTAATTAATAGCAAAGTAATTTTTGAAGCTAATGCTCCTAGAAATCGTCCTGCTCATTTTGGAGGAAAGATTGCTTTTTTGAGTGATAAAACTATTTTATTGACAAGTGGAGATGGTTATGACGCCCGTGAGCAAGCACAAAAACTAGATAACCATTTTGGAAAAATTATCAGAATTAATAAAGATGGATCAGTACCATCTGATAACCCTTTTGTAAATAAAGAAAATGCTCTTCCTGAGATCTACTCCTTTGGCCATAGGAATATGCAAGGCCTTGTGGTGACAGCAACTGGAATATATTCACATGAGCATGGTCCAAAAGGTGGAGATGAAATTAATCTTATTAAACCATCGTTAAACTATGGATGGCCTTCAATAACATATGGCATAGATTATTCTGGTGAAATAATAAGTCCCTTCACAAAAAAAGAAGGGATGGAACAACCACTTCTGTATTGGACTCCATCAATAGCACCTTCGGACATGATTTTTTATGAAGGTGATGTATATCCCCAATTAAAAAATAGTTTTTTAGTAACCGCATTAGCTTCAAAAGATGTAAAAAAAATTAATTTTGAAGATGGTTTAGACATTCAAGAGAGCTTATTTTCAGAACTTGGAATCAGGCTAAGAAATATTCAAGCTTCTCCAAATGGAATAATATATTTACTTACAGATGGTCCCAAAGGCAAATTAATAAAAGTCTTACCTAAAAAATAAAGCAAAACATACGTTTGCTACTCTTAAACAGTGTATGCCCATCAATGTTATCAATATCTGTATCAGTACTGATTAAGTAATATACTTGGCAGCAAGGTAAAGTATTTTAATTTACAAAAACTATTTTGCCCTCTGATGGAGTTCCCGAAGAGTCTAATAGAAATAATAAGTAAGGACCATTTTGTATGTTATTTGGATTACTATCTAGCTCAATTTCAATTTTATTATTTGTGACTTTAATAAAATTAACATTTCGAAATTTACTCTCCGATCCTTGAGCGTGTGTTGTTGATCCTGTTGATAATAAGGTAACTCTTGATACTTCTCCGTTAACCTCAATACTGACTGTTTCTCCCCTTTTTATATTTTCTTTTATATTTATTATCTCAGGTCTATCTGCTAATACAGTTTCATTATCAATATCTTTTGTAAAAAAATAAGGGGGATAAAAAATCTCAGCATTCCAAGTATCACCACCTGCTGTCAAAACTCTCCCATCTGGTAATAGTAGACTAGAGGCATGATAATTTCTTCTAAAATATGAATTGCTCATCTCTTGAGTTGTTTGTGTATTGGGATTATAAATTTCAGGAGTAAATACGCTAAATTCTAGATCATTATTATAAGAGTGGCCTCCGTTAATGAAAATATTGCCGTCTGGCAAAATAGTTGCGTTTCCATTGCTCCTAGCAAAATTCATAGACTCTAATTCTTTAATTTGTGGTTTGAAAGAATCTGTAAAGTCGATGAGAAATACTTTATTAGATGGAGAGTATTCATCACCTTCCTGTTTTCCACCAAAAACTAATATTTTGTCTTTTTCTATCATTACAACTGAATTTGTAGAACCAACCGCGCTACCAATAGTTAATAATTTTAGATGATCATTATTTTGATGATCGAAATTTGGATTAGAGTTTTCAAAAACTTTTGATATTCCGCTTTTTACAAGCGGTATCTCCCCTGTTTTCATAACTCTATAATTATTATTTACATCTAAAACCCAAGTCTTGTTGTACGAAATACCAACAATATTTCCATCAGATGCTAAAAAAGCTCGTGGATAATTCCATTCATCAGAATCTTTATCTCCAAATAAATCATTGCTGTCTGACTGTTCTAAAATTTTCCATCCTTGATCAATGTTTTTTAAATCAATCATTTCAGGAGTTGTGCTTAATTTAAGAGTTGTTATGTCTTGTCCTCCAAAAAGAAACAATTCTTCATTTCCAGTTATGACAGCCGAGGCGTACCATCTTTTGAAATTTAATTTTTTTGAAAGGGAGAACTTTTGATTAGAAGGATCATAAATCATAGTTTGGTTTTGAGTGTCAGGTAAATTTGTATCTCGATTTTTATTTCCGCCTAGAACAAAAACTCTTTCATTATCTAAAACTCTCACAACTGAGCAAAAAGCATCCATGACAACTGGGTTTTTAAATAAAGTATGAGCATCATCATCAACACCTCTTTTTGGATCCCAAATATCAAAATCTAACCCGCTATTTACATCATGGCCTAACCATTGATGCGAGCCTCCATCTCTTTCTAACACCCTTCCATCTGTTAGAGTTATTTTTTTATTCGATCTTATATCTTTATCGATTTCTTTTTGCTCAATGCCAAAGGTTCCAAATGTCATTACTGTCTCATCAGGTAATAGTATTGAATGTATTGCTGTCACATTCCAATCAATTGGCGCTGACCACTGACCTATTTTTTCACTATTATTATTTATTTTTAAATCTTTGATATCTAAGGGAGGTATTTGACGATCTGATTGTTTAAGGGGATTAATTAAAAATCTTATTTCATTATGATGGTCATGTGCTCCATGCGCACCATATCCCAGTTTATATAAAATCTTTGATCGATTCTCGTAAAGGTTTAGTATTGAACTTAGAGCAATAACCAGAAATAAAGGTAAAATAATTAGGGATATAGTTACAGAAATTAATTTTTTTGACAATTTTTTATAAAAGTTCAAGTTATATATAAAAATTATAGCTAATATTTGCTTTCAAATTACACCAAATTAGTAAATATTATTTTAAGCATCTTAGAAATTGATTTTTATTGGAATTTTAGATAAAAAAATTATTCCCACTCAATGAGTAATACCCTCTGAAACCCTTTATTTAAGAGGGTTTCAAAAAAGTTTGTATCAAGGAGATTATACAATACATTAGTTACCGACTCAGTGTGCCACTTTCATATAATCATTTTATTCTAATAGTGTCTCTGCAATTTCAGATGCGTAAGGCTGAAGGTTTCCACCCCGTGCGTTGGCTACAATAATAACAACTAAGTTTTCTTTGGGGTAAGCAATAAGAGCTGAGCGTCCTCCTAGCCCTTCACCGCTCATGCTTATACGTTCCGGTAGTGGAAAATTTGCCGAATTATTAGAGTAAAAGTGAGAAAATACTTTAAGAAGACTTTCAGGAGAAGCATTAATAGCTCCAGCCCCAAATTTACAACTATTGTCGACAAAAGGAGCTTCTATATAACCTTCCACTGCAGGCTCGTAGAAAGATGTTACATTCAATCGCTCATTATTCTCGGGGTTATCGAGTTCAATACGGAGAGCCTTGCTAGGAACAAAAATAAATTCACTCATCAGCTCTTCAAGGGGTTTTTTTCCAGCTACTTCTAAAACGGCACTTAGTAGAACATAACCAAAACTGGTGTAATTAATTTCTTCTCCTGGCACTGAAATTAAAGAATCATTAATAAAATCTGGCATTGCCATTTGGGGTGAAGTGCAATGGTTTTGACTTAAGCGAAGCCATTCATCATTGCTACTATAATGCCTAATGCCACTTTTATGGGAAAGT
>MDSZ01128451.1_pt1 | contig 26192 bp, 22 predicted proteins | sample 811201 | NCBI WGS metagenome assembly MDSZ01 (sample SAMN05326647, study PRJNA326480) | marine metagenome | isolation source: seawater | place: Indian Ocean: North | collected 2010 | reverse complement strand
CTTCAAGAATAAAATTATTTTTAGTGTATAAATTTAAACTTTCTAAATTCATTTCAGCTATGTTACCAATTCTTTTTTTTTTATTTGTTAAATCTTTTTCAACAATATCTCCATCACTAATTGATTTTTCTTCAGCAAGAACTAGGCCTTTTTTAATTTTTTCGATTTGATCAGACGTAAAGAAATTTTTGTAACAATAAAAACTATTATTTTCTAAGGATTTTATAATTTTCTTAATTTCATCATTTTCAATTTTTTTTGGAAACAAAGATACAAATCTTTTTAATAAAAACATAATAAATATTTTAATTTTTTTCATTTTTGAGATATTTTTAATTCCTTGTTTATTTGATTTAAAATTTTAATTTCACCTCTCCAATTTTTTTTATTAGCTAGGTTAGGAAATATTATATAATCATTTTTAATTAAAGTATAACCTTTATAAATATTATCAATTTTAATACCTAATTTAGCTTTTTTTATTGCGTTGGCATTTCTATTAAACTCTACATTAAAATATTTGGTACAACAAAAAATTTTCGCTCCGTTCTCTAGACATTTTTGTATAGATCCAAATCCAGGTTTAATTATTGCATATTTAATTTTTTCATACATTTTTTTTGAAAAATTTGCTTTTTCTACATTAAGATTCATAAACTTTTTCCTAAAGTATGTAGGATCCAATAAAATCTTATGTTTTCTATTTTTGTCATAGATAACTTTTTTAAGTTCTTCATTGATGTTTTTATTGAATTTATCGTCAGAACCAAAAGAAATTAAAATTGAGTTTTCTTTTTTAATTGTTTTCTTTAATTTTCCTAAAAAACCAAAATATTCGAAATTTTTTTTATTCTTAAAAATTATATTACGAAAAATTTTAATTTTTTTTTTTCGAATTGTATTATTCAATTTTTTTAAAGGAAATTTTTTTATCTTGAATATTTCATGCCAAAAAAAGTTTGCAATAATCAGGCACTTTAAATTTAAATATATTATTTCTGGTAGATTATCAGAAATTAAGAAATCAATTTTTTGAGAATATATTTTTTTTTTGACTTTATTAATCCAATTAAGATTATACCTATTTTTTTTGAAATTAAATATTTTATCTATAAAAACCTTTTTGATGTGTGGAGGAATATGAACTTTTTTTATCTTTTTTTTGTTTATAAAAAAAACAATTTTATATTGCTTAGATAAATAACTTGCCAATTTGATTGATCGAGTGATATGACCTAGACCATTATCACAAGGTATAATACCTACAATTTTTCTCATATATTGAAGTACTTAAAGCCAGCAGATTCACAAACACTTTTATCTAACATATCCCAACAATCAAAAATAATTCTATTAAATTTATTTTTTTTCTTATCTGAAAATTGATTTAAAAAGATATCTCCATACTTCGGATTATTGTTTGCAATTACTACAAATTTAAATTTTTTGATTTCATTCTCCTTAACAAATTTTAAATTTTTTGAATTATTTTTTTTTAAAATTTCGTTACTCATCACGTCAAACATTTTGAAATTAATCTTATTTTTTTTTAAGATATTTGAAAGTTCTAATGAAGGTGAATTTCTCATGTCTATATTTTCTGGTAAGCCTTTAAATGTTGCTCCCATAATTAAAATTTTATCTTTAGTGCTTAAATTTTTTTTAAAAATATTTATAATTTTAGAAGATATTCTCTTAACATTTCTTTGATTTATTTCTCTTGAAATTGATAAGTTGTAACCTTTGTTTTTATCCAAAGAGTTTTTAAATAAAAAAACATCTTTTGGTAAACAAAATCCTCCAACACCTAGACTTGGTTTATCTATGTTATTTCTTGGGTAACCTAAGTTGGCTTTTCTAATAAGATTAAAACCACTTAAATTATAAGAATTAGCAATACGACTAATTTCATTTGCAAAAGCAAAGTTTAAATCTCTATAAGCGTTACTGGTTAATTTAATAATTTCTGATTCTTCAGTGCTATCTGTTTCTACAACTTTTGAAAAAAATCTTTTGGTGAAGTTCATTACATGATTTAAACATTCTGAAGTAACCCCAGAAATAATTTGTGGAAGTTTTTCTAATTCAATTAAAGCGTTACCCTCAACAATTCTTTCAGGTATGTGACCTAAGAAAAAATCTTTTCCACACTTTAAATTAGAGTATTTTTCTAGAATTTTTTTTGCTATTTTAAATGTATAACCAACTTGCGTTGTTCCTCGGAGTAAAACTAAATTATTTTTATAAATTTTTTTTCCTATTGAAATTAAAATATTATTTATATTTTTATTGTTAACTTTGTTATTTTCGAAATCTGATCCGAGACAGACAATATAAATATTTGAATTAATTTTTTTAAATTTACTTGATAAGTAAATTCTTTTTTGGCTTAAATTGTAATTTAAAAGAGTATTTAATCCTTTTTCATAAAAATTTACACTATTGTTACTTATATTTTTGATATGTTCATCATTTTTGTCATATCCAATTAAAAATTCTTTTTTTTTAAGAATATGCAATGCCAAAGGTAGACCAATATGGCCTAATCCAACAATACATATACTTGAGTAATCTAAGTCATTCTGAATTTCGTCATAACTTAAAATATTAATAAGCTTATTATTTTTAATTATTAAAACATTTTCAATTTTTTCATTTATTATTTTTTTTAGAGAGTTTTCATAGTGATGTATTTCTTTATGGCTAATCGCCAAATTTAAAATATAGGGCTTCTTGTTTAAATGATCAAAAATATTATCTTTATTTTTTCTTTTAAATATTAATCTTCTGATGTCTCCAAGAGAAATAACACCAACAATTTTATTTTTTTTATCAAATTTTATTGCAAGTTTTATCTTTTTATTTTTCTGTTTTTCTATTTCAAATAAATTGGTAAACTTTTCAACACTTAAATTTTTATTTATTTTAAAGTACTTTTCCATATTTAGTATAAAGAAATTTCATCCCAATTATTAATTTCCCGGTCATTCTTATATGAAACGAATCTTCCTCTGTAATAATCTCTATTTAATAATTCTAAATGAGTTAATTTTCTTAATTTTTTACCTAAGATTTTTTTATGATTAAATTTGTAGTTTTTTTGCAAATATTGTTTTTGTTTTTTTTTAGTAAGTATAGAAAATTTTTTTAATTCAATAATATCCTCAGGTTGAATTGAAACTTTTCCGTCTTTAGTAGCATTTTTATCTAATATTGTTATATGACGTTCAATATATTTTGCACCATTAAATATTGCTAGTAAGGATGGTAAATTTCTATTTTTTCCAAATCCAATAGAATGATCTGAAAAACCAACATTTGTTGTGAAGCCTTTAAGATAATTTATTCTGTTAAGATTCAAAAAATTAATTGGAGTTGGGTAAATTGTTACACAGTGTAATAAACTAAAATTTTTTCCTTTTAATATAGAAGAAGTTTTTTTTATTTCATCATCATATGTTGCGCCAGTAGATACTATTATGTTTTTAAATCTATTTTTTAACTCTCTTATTAATTGAAAAGATGCACAATCATAACTTGCTACTTTAACAGTATCAAAACCAATTTTTTTAATTTTTGAAATATCCGACCTTCTGAAACAAGTTATAGCAGGTTTAACTTTTAGTTTTTTACATAAATTTATGAATTTCTTTAATTCTTTATCTTTAATTTCTAATTTTTTAAGTCTATTTTTTTCTTTATGAAAAGGTCTTTTTATCGTTAAAATTTTTTTTTTATTCTTTATGCCTTTCTCAAATTTAGGTCTAAAAGATAAAGCATCTGCAAAAATATATTGCAATTTTATTATATCTGCTCCACTTCTCGCACATTTAATTGCCATCTCTTTTAAATTATTGAAAGAACCGTTGTGATTTTGACATAACTCTGCAATGAATATTATCTTTGACATTTATAAATTTATATCATCTAAAAATTTTTTTAAAATAAAATTATCAGTTTTTTGAATTGACTCTCTGGTTAGACCAGCCACATGTTTTGTATATAAAAAATTTTTTCTGTATTTTGATAAATATTTTAATTTTCCTTTTAAGAAATTACCAATTACATCTGTTATATAAATAATTTTTTTATTTAAAATTTTTTTATAAATAAATTTTTCTTCAACTATGTCACCTCTTGATGTGTTTATTATGATACAATTTTTTTTTAATTTTTTTATTTTTTCATTATTTAAAAAGTATTTATTTTTTTTATCTAAAGGTATGTGCAATGAAATTAAACTCGATTTTCTTAAAATATCATTTAATGATGATCTTTTAAAAGTAGGTATTTTTTTGGAGTTCTTATCAAAAATTTTAACATTTGCACCCATGGAGGTAAGAATTTTATCAACTTTTTTTCCAATTCTGCCATAGCCAATAATACCTATATTTTGATTATTTACTTCTTTTGAATGATTCTTTCTGTTTAAATCGAATTTTTTTAATGATTTTAAGATTAGATAAATAGAATATTCGCTAGAAGCATTTATTTTATCTAAAAATTTGAACTGATTTTTTAAACAAAAAATTTTTGTTTTTTTCTTAAAAAATTTTTCATCAATATGATCAACACCTGTAGTTGGTGATAAAATATATTTTATTTTCGAATTTTGTTTATAATTTATTTTATGATTAAATCTAGATATAATAACTTCAAAATTATTCGCAATTGAATCAAATTTTTTTTGACTTATCTTTTTAAAATAACATTTAAAATTTCTTCTTAAAAATTCTAATACACTGTCTGAGATATCTTCAGGATTTGGACAAATTACTCTCATTTTTTTAAAGTTTTTTTTAAATTATTTAGATCATCAATATTATCAATGTTCGTAGTTTCTAAATCTTTTAATATTACACCTTTACATTTTTTTCCTACTAACGACTTATTTTTGAAAAAAGATTTTCTTGTAGTTAAATAAATTGATCCAGATCGAATGTAAACTTTAGGTAATTTTTGCCTTGGTAACATATTTTCTTTTTTTTCTCCCGAATAATTGACCAAAAAATTTTTCTTAAATATTTTCATTCGTAAGGGGTGATTGGCACCCACATCCTTAACTGAAATGACGCTATCTATATTATTGTTTTTTTTAAGAAGATTTATAGCTTTCAAAATTTTTTTTGTATCTCTAATTGGTGAAGTCGGCTGCAATAATAATATATATTTATAATTTTTTTTTAAAATATATTCGTATTTTTTTAGTTCATATTTTACAACATCATAAGTTTCAATATAATCAGTTGATAATCTTTCTGGTCTTAAACCAAAAAAATTTATTTTATTTTTTCTAACTATAGCTTTTACTCTTATTGAATTTGTACTGACACAAATATCAACAAGATTATTCAATTTTTTTGCTGTATCGATAGAATATTGAATTAATTCTTTACCGTTGATTTTCTTAATATTTTTATTTTTTATTCCTTTTGATCCTTTCCTAGCAGGAATAATACAAATTATTTCTTTATGTAACATCTTTTGAATTCAGTTTTTCTTGAATTATTATAATTAATTTTAATTTTATTTTTTCTTAAAAAATCTAAAATTGCAATTCTAGGACCAGGAAATTTCAAAGAATAATACTCATCAAGATGTATATAACCACCTTTAACTAAATTACCCCATATATAGGGGAGAGCTATTTTATAAGGTTCATACAGATCTATATCGAAATTGCATGCCATAATTTTTTTAGAATTTTTACTAAAAAATTTTGGAATTGTTTTAGTTATATCGCCTTTAATAATTTGAACATTTTTTAAGTTTAATATCTTAATTTTGTTTTCAATAAAACTGAGACTCGTACCGCTAAAGTCGATAGAAGAAGAAATATTTTTAATTGTAAATTTTGTTTTACCTAACCTTTCTTTTAATTTCCAAAATTCCTCACTATTTTTCCGGTGAGACTTAGAAAAATATTTTAGATTTTTGAAATTAAAAGGTTGATCTTTTTTATTTAATTTTGTGAAACCTGAAAAAGTATCAAAGCCATATATAGTTTTTTTTGATTTAAGTTTCTTTAAAATATAAGCTATTGTTAGAAGACTTTTTCCTCTGAACACACCTAAATCAATAATATCTCCTTTAATTCTTTTGTGATTTTTGATTATGTAATCATAATAAAATCTCAGCGAAGAACTATTTAAATTATAAATATCTAGCTCAAGAATATTTGCCAAATGTTCTTTTTTTTCAATAAGATGTGATATATTCATGTAATTTATTATAAAAAATTGAACTTAATATATTAGTTTTCACAAAATTGACTACATTTATATTTATACATCGATCTAAAATTTCTAATGATCAAAAAACAAATTAATCTTGATATTTCAAGTTATCAAACAAAAAATAAACTTGAAGAATTAGACTGTGGATGGTTTGATTTAAATTCTATCAAAGAATTTAGAGATCAATTATGTCAAGATTTAATTCCCATTATAAGAATTAATGAACTTGGTCAAAACGGAGAAAATCCAAATGTAAATTTATCAATTAATATTTTTTTTAAATGGTTTTCAGTGAGTTTGATTGATTTATTTACAGCTCTAAAAATTAAAAACTATTTTAAAAATCAAGAAGTTCTTATTCCTGAAAAATTTATTTTTTTTAATGAAATTTATAATGACAGAATCCCAAAAACAACCTTTCAAAACTTAAAAAATCCATATTTAAAACAGAGTAAAATTGAAAAATTTTTGAAAAATTTTCTAAGAACTTTACAAATAAATTCTTTAACAGATTTTTTTAATTTTAGTAAAATCTCAAGATCAATTTTATATACAAATTTTTTGAAAAAAAATCTAAGAAAAAATGGAGAATTAAATATTTATAATGATTTATCCTACTATTTCATGCAGACAAAAGGTGATGAATTTTCATTTTTCGATGAACAAAATAATTCTCTATCTCCAAAAAATTATGCTCAATATATTGAAATTAAAGAAAAAATTATAAAACTATTTGATCGTTTAGAATTGAAACTATCAAATAACAATATTCAATTTATTAGAAATTTAATTTATCATAGTTTTTTATTTCTCAAATATAATTGGATAGAAAAAAAAATACCTAAAATATTACATGTGGGTACAGCTGGAAGTTTACCTTGGGGAAAACTTTTATGTGCCTTAGTAATATTAAAAGGCGGAAGAGTGATAAACTATGAGCATGGTAGAGGGTCGATCCTTCATTTTTTTATACAAAAATTCTTTACTGATATTAACTTTTCTAGTGAATTTGTTAATATTAATTACATGCACAAAGAAATGAATAAAAAAAGATATGACTCTTTTAAAAAATTTTATTTACTTCATAATTTTGATGTAAAAATTAGTTTTCCACAAAAAAAAATTAGCAATCCTTTTGAAATGAAAAAAAAAACTTTTGAAAGGATCAAAAAAAAAGAACTAAAGGCTTTATATGTAATGGGTCCATATTTAGGTTATTCATCTGCATTTAGACCTTTTTTACCAGATATTCATTATCTAAAATTTCAAACCAAAATTTTTGATTTGTTAAATACAAATAAAATTGATTTTTTTTTAAAACCTCATCCAGGAACTAAATCCATGATATCCAAAGGTATGATTAATGAATACAAATTGAATATATTGACAGAAAATTATGAAAAAGTTGTTCAAGATTTGGATTTTGATTTTTTCATTTTAGATCACATTGCCTCTACTACAGCACCTCATATTATAAATTTTTCAAAACCAACAGTTTATTTTGATTTTAACTTTACGGAAATTAATGACTTATTGAGAAAAGAGCTTGAAGAATCACTAAAAATTATTCCAGTAGAACAAAAAAAAAATGGAGAATTTAATTTTGACTCAATATTGTTTAAAAATTTTATAGATAATATAAAAAGCAATAATCATATAAATTGGCATAGGAATATATTGAAATATTATGAATAAACTAAAAATTAGAATACCCAAATATAAAACAGATAAAGAAGCTAATAATTTTTTTAAAAAAATTGGTATTAAGGAGTTAGATAATTTTTTTTTATCAGATAAACCTAAAATTAAAAAAAAAATAGAAAAAAAAACTTACAAACCCAATTTGATAGATCTCTCAAGTCTATATGAAATCATAATATCGCATAAAAGAACTACTGTTTTGGAGTTTGGCTCTGGATGGAGTTCTTTAGTAATTGCTCATGCATTAAAATTTTTAAAAAAAAAATATTCAATAAAAGTTAAAAAGATAAGAAGGTCAAATCCATTTGAATTATTTATTTTAGAAAATGAGAGAAAATATTTAAGTATAACAAAAAAAAGATTAAAAAATTTTAAAGGTGCAAAAATTAATTATTTTTTATCCGATGTGGTTATGACTAATTATAATGGCAAGTTAGCCACAAAATACTCCAATTTACCAATGTGTAATCCAGACTTTATTTATCTAGATGGTCCAGATCAATTTAAAGTAAAAAAATCAAAAAATAACTTTTCTACCTCTCATCCTGATTTAATGCCGATGGCATCAGACATATTAAAAATTGAATATTTTTTGATTCCAGGAACAATAATATTAGTTGATGGAAGAGGAGCTAATGTGAATTTTTTAAAAAATAATTTTCAAAGAAATTGGAAATATGTGAGATTAGATAAGACTGACCAGCACATGTTTGTTTTAATTGATAAGCCATTAGGAAACATAAATAAAAATCAAATAAAATTTTATAATAGTAAGTAAATCATGATTTGTTTAGCAGTGGCCCCAACAAGAATTGGAAGTTTCGACTTTTTGATACCTTTTTTATTAGAATTTAAAGAAAAAAAAAAAAACTTAAAACCAGTTATTCTTTTTTTCGATAATAAGATATTCTTAGAACTTAAAAAAAATATAATTCTTTTTGAAATAATTAAAACGAACTTTATTTACTTTAATTTTTCTTTTATAAGTCATTTACCCTTTAAAAAGATATTAAAATTTATTTTTTTATTACCATTTGGTGCCTATTTATTTTTAAAAAAAAAGAATATTCTTATGATCCGCCTTTCAATTGTCTCTTTTACTGAAAAATTTTTATCATACTGCAATTCATTTAATGGCAAAACTTACACATATATTTCAAACAACACGTATAATGATTTATTTAATAGATATTTTGATAAAAAAGGAAAAGCATTAAAAAAAAACAAAGACAATGTAACATTATTAAAAAATCATAATTCTGGTGATGGGTTTCTTATAAATAGCGAAAAAGGGATAAAATTTTTAACAGCCAAAGGATATAAAAACTTTAAAATTGTAGGATTTCCATATTTATATAACTCTTTTCAAAAATTCATCAAAAAAAATACAGAAAGGCTGATTAATACAGAATTAAAAATTAACCTGAAAGATTATCAAAAAATTGAAACAATTCTTGTTAACAAGTTTTGGGGGAGATGGTCATCAAAAAATTCTCAATGGTTTTATAAAAGATTAGAAATATTACTTAATAGTCTTTCTAAAGAAAAAAAAAAATTAATTTTAATTAGAACTTATCCAATTTTTCATGAAAATTTGAATAATTTTATTAAAAAAAAAAATTTAAAGAATATTCATATTACTTATGCTCATCCGTCTTCACTATCTTTTATTTCCAAAAAAGTATATGCAATTGCACAGTCTAGTGTTTTTATAAGTTGTCTTAGTTTTCAAGCTCCTTATATTGAAATCAGTAATATTAATAAGAAACAAAGAAAAATGTATCCAAAAGGATCATTATATTCTAATTATAAAATTTATATTGTTGATAACTTAGTTAAATTAAAAAAATTAATTTTGAAAAAAAACTTATTATATATCTCTAAAAGAGAATTTATTAATAGGATTGGTCATCAAAATTTAAAATTGAAAAAGGATAATATTTCTTGAATTTTTTAAAAAAAACTCTTTTTCTAACTGGTCCAGAATTAAATAAAAAAGTAATTATATTATTTATTGTTATAGCTCTTACTACTATTATTGACTTACTCAGTTTAGGTTCAATAATTCCATTAATAAAGGGTCTAATAGAGAATGATCAAAAAAATTTTATTTACGAAATTCTATTCAAATTTGATTTTGTAACTGAGGATAATATTCTTAATTATCTATTTTTATTAATATTAATTTTATTTGTTTTAAAATATATTGTGAATTCATTTTTTATTTATCTTAAATCAAAAATTAATATTTTGATAAGAGAAGTTTTAAGTTTAAAATTTTTTAAAACTTACCTAAGTAAAAATTTGTCATTTTTTGGAGAGAAAAATACTTCAGAGTTATTGAGAAATTGTGATCAAGAAATAACTGTATTTACAAGATGTTATAATGCGATGATTACTTTAACTTTAGAAATTATTATTGTTATACTAATTTTAATTTTAATTATTTTTGTTCAGCCATTGATAACATTAATACCATTTATTTTCTTATTTTTATTTTCACTTTTATTTGTAAAATCAACAAAAAATTTTTTAACCAAAATTGGTGAAAAGCGATTTGATCTTCAAGCCTTAAAAATTAAATATTTAGTTGAGGGCTTTGGATCAGTTAGAGAAATTAAAGTGAATCAAAATATCTCTTATTTTGTAAACTCTTTCAAAAAGACATTGAGTAATCTTTTAAAAATTACAAAAATTAAAATGATTTTAAATGAAATTATTAGACCAACATTTGAGTTTCTAGTAGTAATTGCGATCATATCAAATACTTTTATTTTGAATTATTTAGGATATTCATGGGATCAAACTCTATCAATAATAATAATTTATGGACTTGCATCAGTAAGAATTTTGCCAGCTTTTAACAAAATTGTTCAAAATATTTCAACTTTAATTTTTAATGCGCCAGCAGTTCACAAACTTTATAAAGAATTAAAAGATAATGATCATCAATCAAATGTAGATAAAGTGTTTTCAGAAAAGATTAATTTTAATAAAAAATTAAAACTTTCAAAATTAAGTTTTGGTTATAATAATCATGATCAAATTTTGAATAATTTAGATATTAATTTTAATAAAGGAGATATAGTTGGTATCACTGGTAAAAGTGGAACTGGAAAATCATCACTTCTAGATATTATATCAGGTCTTATTGTCCCAAATTCAGGGCAAATACTTGTAGATGATTACATTGTTAATCTCAACAATATTGACTGGTATAACAAAATTTCTTACGCTTCTGATAAAAATTATTTTATAGACGATACAGTTAAACAAAATATTACCTTAAATAGAAAAGATGAAAACATTGATATTCATAAACTTGAAAATGTTTTAAGAATTACAAATTTATTATATGGCGATAATGAATTCGAGATAGACTTGAATAAAAAAATGGGTGAAATTGGAAAAAATTTATCAAGTGGTCAAAAACAAAGAATTTCATTGTCTAGATCTTTATATAAACAATGTGAAATTTTAATAATGGATGAGTCGACAAATGCAATAGATGAAAAATCTCAAGATAAAATTATGGATAAAATAATAAATTTTGCTAAAGAAAATAGAATTACTTTAATAATCGTTTCTCATGATAAAAAAGTCTTAGCAAAATGTCAGGTTACATATCTTTTAGAAAATAAAAATTTAAGAATATTAAATGTATAGTCAAAAAAAAGGTATTTTAAGCTTAGTTAATAACTTCATATTTTTTTTAGTTTTATTATTTGTTTTCAATTTGATAAATGAACATCATTTTATTAAGTTTTATGATTGGCCTAACTTTGGTGACAATTATATTTTCGGTCTCGGTTTATTTGCAATTTTTTTAATAAGGTTAAACACATGGGTTAATTTTTTTAAATTGATAAAAAAATCAGATATAATTTTTATCTGCATCTTAATATATATTTTTTTGATGGAGTCTTTTTACTTTAAAGATACAAGTTATGTTTTGTTAAGAGATCTTTTTGGCATTTTTTTTGTTTTTAGAGTTTTTCAAGAAATGCAAATTAATAAAAAAATTGAAAAAATATTTAATTATTTGAGTTTTACTTTTATATTCTTATCAGCAAGCTATTTCTTAATATATATTCTTTGGGCACATTTTGATTATGAATTTTCATTTATTTTTTACGGTAACCCATCATTAAAAGTTTTTTTCTTCTATCAAAATTTTTTTTTATTTCTATTTGCGTATTTTTATAATAAAAATTTTGTTTCATACTATTTTTATTTTATAAGTTTATTAATAATTTATTACTTTGCGACAAGAGCTTCATTATTAAGTCTATTGATTGTTCCATTAATGGTATTTTTTACACATAAAAAAAAGAAGATTTTTTTGATAGCACATCTTCTTATAGTGTTAATTCTTTTTGGGGAATATTTCATAAAATCTTATAAAAACACATTTATTAGTAAAGATTTAATTTCTCAAACAATTGAACAAAGTAAATATAAGGATCCTTCAGATAATTCATTAACAATTAGAGAAACTAATCCTGGAGAAGTGAATAGCACTGCAACAAGATTTTTTCATTTCGAAAGAAACTTTAAAAATTTATCTAATAATATTTTACTAGGTTCTGGGTTTCAAAGTATTAAACAATCAGAGTATAAACTAATTGCTAAAACTTGTGAATGTGCCCTTTTTCATCCTTTATTTGCCTATGGTATCTTAATAATAATTATTTTTTTTATTTTTTTTTACTTTTTATATGTTGATTATAAAAATTATTTTACAACCAAAAAACAAATTTATTTTTTAATATCTCTTTCAACATTATTTATATTTTATTCAGCTTCAATAGCAGCGTGGCCTGCTTGGTTTGGGCTTGGGTTTTATTTGACTTTAATGATTAATGGAAACGAATTAAAAAAATGTTAAGTAATCTTAAAGCAAATCAAAATTACTCAATTTTTTTTCTGTTTTTTTCGATTTTTTATTACTTGTTGTTTAAATATCTGGTTATTGATTATAATCTAGAAAATAATAATTTATTACATAGTGATCAATTTAAGTATTGGAAGTTAAGTAATTTTTTAATTGAGAATAAATTTATATTTGATGAAAAATTTGGATCATTAAGAGTACCTTTATATCCATTATTTTTATCTTTTATTAAATTAATTAGCGATAACATTTATTTTATAATATTTATCCAAAGTATTATAGGAATTTTGAATATCTTTATAATTAGTAAGATATATTTTTTAATACAAAAAAAAATGAATATATATTTATTTGTTTTTTCATTGGTAAATATAAACTTATTGAATAGTTCTACTTTTATTTTAACAGAAGCAATTTTCTTAACTTTTTTTCTATTATATATCTATTTTTTTTTGAAATTAGTTTATTTAAGAGAAAATAAAATAAAAAATGATTTAATATATATTTTGTTTTGTGCATTATTTTTAGGATTATCGACACTTACTAGACCTATTGCATTTTATTATTCTATAATTTTTGTAGTAATTTTTTTAAAAGAGATAAGTTTGCTTAAAAAAATAAGCTATATTTTGTTGTTTATTATTTCTTTTTCAGTAGCACTTGCACCATGGAATTTGAGAAATCTACATTATTTTGACAGTTATAAATTAACAACTTCAGTTTCTGATAATTTAATAGGTTATTATCTTCCCTATATAAAATCTAATGAAGAAAAAATATCTTTAGCTCAAGCAAAAAAAGAAGTTTATTCAAAAGAAAATATGAAAATTATTGAATCAAAAGATGAGAATATAAAAATAAATTTTTTCAAAAATAATATTAAAGACGTAAAGTTGACAAGTTTTGTAGAGACATGGATAGAGGGTGGATTGAAATTATTGCTTACTCCAAGTGTTGTAGAAACTTTTTACAACTTGAAGGTTCCAAAAGATAGTTTTTCAAAAATAAAGGAAAAATATTTTCTTAACAAAGCAAAAATTTATATTTTAGAAAATAGCAATAAACTTTTTTCGATAATGATGATAATTTCCTTATTAGTAGGAATTTTTCTTAAGCTTATTGTATCGATTTTTATTTTTTCTAATTTTAAGAAATATAAAAAACTAAATATTATTTTTTTACTACTTTTGTTTACAACTTTAGCATTAGTTGGTCCTTTAGGTTCAGCAAGGTATCGTTTAATATTTGAGCCGTTTTTGATTATTTATCTCGTTTTATTATTAGATAATTTTAAAAAAATTAAATTTTTCGAAAAATGAAAAAAAAAATTATTTACGTAGTAAATGATATTGATTTTTTTATAAGTCATAGACTACATTTAGCAATAGCAGCTAAAAAAATTTTCAATGAGGTATATGTATGTTCATCATTTAATTTAAGAAAGATTAGATACTTAGAAAGAAAAGGAATAAAGTTTCTTAAACTTGATATAGATAGAAGTAATACAACTTTATTTAAGGAAATTAGGATTCTATTGTCATTATATTCCATAGTAAAAAGAATCAAGCCGGATGTTTTGCAACTAATAACTATTAAACCTCTTGTTTATGGCAGCATAGTCTCTTTGATAACAAAACCAAAACTCACAGTTTACAATTTTAGTGGCCTTGGTCACATTCATCATTCCAAAGACAAATATTTATTGAAGAGGATAATTATTTTTATACTTAGAAATACGATCAAAAAAACAAAAAGTGTTATTTTTTTACAAAATAAATCTGATTTTCAATATCTTAAAATTCAAAAAGTAATTACAAATCAAAAAGTTATTTTTACAAAAGGAAGTGGTGTAAATTTAAATAAATTCAAGCCATCAAAAAAAATTAATAAAGAAAAAATTGTTTTGCTTGCTTCAAGAATGTCAAAAGATAAAGGAGTTATGGAATTTATTTCAGTTTCTCAAAAAATATTTCAATTAGATAAAAAAATTAAATTTATTCTTGCAGGAAGTTATGATCCTGACGGCCCTTTACCAATTTCTTTAAAATTATTGAAAAGTCTAAATAATAATATTGAACATCCAAACATAAAATGGATAGGAAATGTAAAAAATATTTTAAACCTTATTCAAAAATCAAAAATTGTAATGCTTCCTTCATATCATGAAGGCGTTCCAAAAATTCTTTTAGAAGCAGCTGCTTGTGGAAAGCCAATTATAGCATCAAATATTTCTGGGTGTAGAGAAGTTGTTGAAAATAATAAAAACGGTTACTTAATTAACAAAGCAAAAATAAATGAAATGAGTAAAGCTCTCTTAAAAATTTTAAATAACCAAGATTTAGCTAATAAGATGAAAAAATTTTCGAGAAAAAAAGCCTTAAAAGAGTTCAGTATTCAAAAAGTAATTGATCTACATATTAATCAATATAAGAAAATTTTTAAATAAATGAAATATATATAAGATTAGTCAAATAATTTAATTTAATAAAAGAATATTTTTTTATTTTAATTTTGTTAATAAGTAATATCTATATTAAGAATGAAAATTTTAATTACAGGAGCTGCAGGATTTATAGGTTATCATTTAACGAATAAATTAATAAAAACAAAACATAAAATTTTTGGTATTGATAATTTTAATAATTACTATTCGGTTAAATTAAAAAAAGATAGAGTTAAAGATTTAATAAATCAAAAAGGAAAATTTATTTTTTATAAAAATGATATTTGTAATAAAGAATTTGTTAATAAAATCTTTAAAAAGAATAAATTTGATATTGTGATTAATCTAGCTGCTCAGGCAGGTGTGAGATATTCAATTAAAAATCCAGAGAGTTATATAAAAAGAAATATAATCGGTTATTTCAATATTTTAGAAGCTTGCAGGTTTAACAAAGTAAAGCATCTTATTTATGCAAGTACTAGCAGTGTGTACGGGGATAGCACAAAATTTCCTTTAAGCGAAAATTTAAATACAAATAAACCTTTACAGTTGTATGCTGCAACAAAATTATCTAATGAATTGATGGCACATTCATATAGTTCATTATTCAATTTAAGAACAACTGGATTAAGATTTTTTACGGTTTATGGTCCATGGGGAAGGCCTGATATGGCACTATTTCTTATGACTAAAAATATAATACTGGGCAAAAAAATTAAGTTATTTAATTATGGAAATCATATAAGAGATTTTACATATGTAGATGATGTTATTGATGCAATTTTAAAGATCACTTTAAGTAAAAAAAAATTTAGATCTAAGAGTGAAGTATATAATATAGGTAATGGAAAACCTGTTCATTTAAGGAAATATATAAAAGAGATTGAGTTATGTTTAGGCAAGAAAGCTAAAATTGAAAATTTACCACTCCAAATGGGCGACATAGTGAAAACTCATGCCTCTATAAAAAAAATTCAAAAAAATTTCAAATTTAAACCAAAATTTAATGTAAAGAGTGGGGTAAGAAATTTTATTCATTGGTATAAATCATATTTTAAAATTTAATGGTCCAAAATATTAAAAATGAATTCTTAAAAAATTTGTCTACAAAAAAAAAAAGTAAAAAATTCAATTATAAAAATAATAAGACTTTAATAAAAAAAAAGATCTGCTTTCCGTTTGTTGGAGATAGCATAGGAGGGTCTCATATATCATCTTTACTCCTTATTAATGAACTTAAAAAAAATTATAGAATAAAAATAATTTTACATGAAAAAAATGTTTTATCAAAATTTTTAGAAAAAAAAGGAATTAAATACGAAATTTTTAGATTATCAAAATTTCCAAAAAAGGGACCATATTTTATAAAAGTATTATTATTTTTGTTTTTAAATTTTTTTAAATTGAATAATTATTTAAGAAAAAATAATTTTGACATTATACATGGCAATGATTTGAGGGTAAATTTATGTTGGAGTTTTGCAAATATGAACACTAATAAATTTATTTGGCATCAAAGAAATATATTGAATAAGAAAAGCTTATTACACTTTTTTATCTTATTTTTTTCAGATCATGTAATTGCTATTTCTAAAACTGTTTATAATTGTTTTCCAGGATTTATTAAGAAAAAAACATCAGTGGTATACAATCCATTTAAAAAAATTAGAATCAAAGCACATTCTAAAAAAATTTCTAATATAGCTTTTGTTGGTAAGGATAATTATCAAAAAGGTTTTGATATTTTTCTTAAAATTTTCTTTGAATTGAAAAAAAATACAAATATTCAATTTAATGCCTATTGTTCAAAGTTTTTATCTAATTATGATTATAAAAATTTTAATATATATAGTTTCAAAACTATCGAGTCTATTATGTCAAAAAATGATTTACTTATAGCCCCTAGTAGAAAAGAAGGTTTTGGAAGATCGTTAATTGAATTCGCTATCCAAAAAAAAAAAGTTATAGCATCAAATATTGATGCTCACAGAGAAATTAATTCTAAGTTTGTAAATATTATATTGGTTAAAAATGAGGCTAAAGAATATTTAAAAGTAATTAAAAAAAATCTTATACCATCATCAAAAATTATCAGTAAAAATTTGAAAAAATTAGACCCAAAATTTCATGTAAATTCAATTTTACAAATTTATAGAAAGTTTTAATAATGAAAATATTTCATGTCATAAATAGTTTGGGAACAGGGGGTTCTGAATCAATGCTATATGAAATAATAAAGAATGATAAAAAAAATTCTCATATAATTTTTTTAATTTCAGAAAAAGGAACTGTATACAGAAATTTTATAAAATTGAATAACTGTAAAATTTTAGATTATTCTGATCTTAGTTTAATTAAAAAACTTAAAAGTATTTTCAAAATAATTAAAGGTTATAAAGATTCAAAAAAACAGATAACTTTCAACACCTGGATGTATAAATCACATATTTATGTTTTTATCGTTAAATTTTTTATTAACTTTCAGCTTCTTTTACACATAAGACATTGTGGAATAACAAAAGAACATTCATTAATTAATAAAATACCAATTTACATAACAATGTATTTATCAAAAAAATTTGCGAATAAGATTATTTATAATTCAGATTTTTCAAAATTTAATCATGAAAAAATAGGATATTCAAAAAGTTTAGGTACTGTAATTCAAAATGGATATCAACAATCTGATTTTAAAAAAGATGAAAAAAACATTGATAAAAAACAAAAAATTGTAATAGGCATGCTTGCTAGGAGAAACTTTATTAAAGACCATAATACCTTAATTGATACCTTTAACGAATTGTCCAAAAAAGATAAAAATTTGTTTTTGTATTTACAGGGAGCGGGTTTAGATAGAGATAGTAAACTGAAAGAAAAAATTAGTAAAATTAATTCTAATAATATAATTATTTCAAAAACATTAGATAAAGAAACATTTTTTAAAAAAATCGATATTCATGTTTTAAGTAGTTACGGTGAATCATTTCCTAATGTTGTGGTAGAGGCTATTCAAAGAAATGTTTACTCCATGTGTTCTCAAGTTGGAGATATAAAACAAATTCTTCCTAAAGATTTTATTTTCCAAACTGGAAACAAAAATGAATTAAAAAAAAAATTACTCAAGGTAATTTTTTTGATAAAAAATCGACCTGAAAAAATCAACAAAATAAAATCTAGTTTAAAAAAATCAATTAATAAAAAATTTAGATTTAAAAATCAGCTTAATAAATTCAGTTTAATTTGGAAAGAACATTTGAATATTAAAAATGCATTATTAGTTGTTCCTACTTTAGTAGGTGGTGGGGCAGAAAGAGTAATGACTTATTTGAGTGAAGATTTAAAAAATAATGGTTACAAAACAACTCTCATTGTACTAGGCCAAAAAGATCCAACTCAATATGAAATAAGCAAAGGTACTAATTTGATATATCTCAATAAATCAAGATCATTATTTGCTACAAAAGAAATTATTAAATATTTTTTTGGAAATTATGATCTAGCAATCTCCACAATAGTTCAATGTAATATCATTTGTATTTTTGCTAAGATAGTATCATTTTCAAGGATGAGATTATTTGTAAGAGAGACAAATACTCCAAGTGAGATATTAAAGTATGACTGGAGCCTAAAAAATTATTTCTCATTTTTTGTGAGAAAATTTTATAATTTTTCAGATTTTGTAATTTGTAATAGTAATGGTGTAAAATTAGATTTAATAAATAATGTAAAGGTCAGAAAAGATAAGACTTTCCTTTTACCAAATTCATTAAATACAAATCAAATATTAAAAAAATCGAAAGAAAAATTTAAAGATATTTACTCTCCATATTTTTTATATGCAGGAAGGCTTTCTAAACAAAAAAATGTTCATCAGATGATTAATTCTTTTCATACCTTTTATCTGAATGATAAGAGATATAAATTGTTAATATTTGGTCAAGGTAGTGAAAAAAATAGACTATTAAGATTGATTAAAAAATTTAAATTAGAAAGAAGTATTATCATTAAGTCATTTAATAATAATATTTTTAAGTACATCAAAAATTCAAAGGGTGTTTTGCTAAGTTCAAAATGGGAAGGAATGCCAAATATTTTATTACAGTCTTTATATTTAGATAAACCTGTCTTAAGTACAGATTGTAGATCAGGACCAAAAGAACTAAAGAAATTTGGCTATAGTGTTAGATTAGCACCAGTGAACGATGCTATAGAATATGCAAATCAACTTAAATTATTGTCAAAAACAAAAGTTAATCTTAAAAAGAACATAATATTAAATAAAAAATATTCTGATATTTATTACAAAAGTATCAATAATTTATTTTAATGAAAATATGGAAAAATTTGCTGTAATAGGTCTTGGTTATGTTGGCTTACCTTTAGCTTTAAGTTTGTCAAATAAATATAATGTAGTTGCTTTTGATAACGACAAATTGCGAATTAATACTCTAAAAAATGGTATTGATTTTAATAATGAATTTAAAAAAAGTGATTTAAAAAAAAAAAAAATTTTATTTACGAGTGAAAAAAACTATTTAGGTAATTGTAATGTTTTTTTTCTGACTATACCAACACCTATAAATAATAAAAAAATTCCAGATTTAACTTTGATTAAAAAAGCTACTAAATTGGTTGGAAAGTCATTAAAAAAAGATAGTATTGTAGTTTATGAGTCTACAGTTTATCCGGGTACGACTGAGGAGATATGTGTACCACTTTTAGAAAAGTATTCTGGCTTAAAATATAACAAAGATTTTTTTTGTAGTTATTCTCCAGAACGAATTAATCCTGGAGATAAAAAGAATAATATTAATAATATTGTAAAATTAGTTTCATCATCTTCAAATGAATCATTAAAAAAAATTACTAAAATTTATAGATCTATAATAAAAGCGAAAGTTTTTAAATGTAGTAGTATAAAGGTTGCTGAGGCAGCAAAAATAATAGAAAACACTCAAAGAGATTTAAACATTAGTTTAATGAATGAGTTTTCTATAATTTGTAGAAAATTAAATATAAATGTCCATGAAGTATTAGATGCTGCAACAACCAAATGGAATTTTGTAAATTTTAAACCAGGTTTAGTTGGTGGTCACTGCATTGGTGTTGATCCATATTATCTCACATATAAAGCTAGAAAAATTGGTATTAATCCTAAAGTTATTTTAGCTGGGAGAAAAGTAAATGATGGGATGGTTAATTATTTTTCGAATTATTTTTTAAAGAATTTAAGATTTCAAAAAAAAATTAAATCTCCAAAAATTTTAATTTTAGGAGCTACATTTAAAGAAAATATATCAGATATTAGAAATTCAAAAATTTTAGAAATTGGAAGTGTGCTAAAAAAAAGGGGTTGCAAAGTTTATTTTTATGATCCCCATGTAAAAAAACTTCCAATTAATTTTCAGTTAATAAAAAGAATTAAAAATAATTATTATGATGGGATTATAATTGGGGTAAAACATAAAAAATTTAAAGACATAGGTATAAAAAAAATCAAAAAATTTGCCAAAGGAAACAATAATCTGATATTTGACTTGCAAAATTTATTTAAGCAAACAATTTCAAATAAAATTTCAATATAATGATAAGTGAAATACTAATTATAATTTTTCTTATATTAATAACATTATTAATTTTTTGGAAAAAAAACTTTAAGATTGCATCTTCTTTAGATATTTTTGATGATTATAAAAGTAATAGAAAGATCAAAAAGAAAAAAACACCACTAACTGGTGGTTTAATTCTTATGTCATTTATTTATCTATTCTATTTTTTTAATTTATTAGATTTTGTTATAGTTGATGAATTAAAATATGATTTCAATCTCCCTCTTTATTTTATAATTATAAATTTAATTTTTTTTTTAGGTTTAATTGATGATAAAATAGACTTATCTCCAAATATTAAACTTTTAAGTTTTATACTAATTTTTTTTATTATTTCTTACCTAGATAAAGGGGATTTATTGATCGATATTTTGAGATTTAATGATTTAAATTTTGTTTTAAATATTTATTCATTTTCAATTGTTTTCATAATTTTTTGTTTAATAGTATTTGTAAACGCTACAAATATGTTTGATGGCATAAATTTACAATGCTCATCTTATTTTTTATTTTTAAACATCTATTTACAATTAATCTTAAAAATTGATGCTCTATTAATTTTGCTAATGATTGGTTTAATTTTTTTTATGTTTTTAAATTATAAAAACAAAAGTTATTTAGGTGACTCAGGAGTATATATCTTAGCATTTATCACAGGTATAATAATAATAAAATCATATAACGAGGGACTCCTCTTTTGTGATCAAATACTTTTAATGATGTTAATTCCTGGAATTGACATGATTAGATTAACATTCTTAAGAGTTTTAAAAGGAAATCATCCGTTTAAAGCTGATAACAATCATATTCATCATATATTAGGAAAAAAATTAAAAGAAAAAAAAATTTCTCTTATTACAATGAGTATAATTATAATACCTAATTTTTTGGGATATTTTTTTAATACTTATTTGATTTTTGTATTTGTATCGCTTTATTTCTACTTTTATATAATAACTAAATATAACAATGTTGAAAAAAAAATTAGATAATTTAATCTACTTATATCTTCTTTTTCCTATCGCTCTAATATCTGGACCTTTAATTTCAGATTTAATTGTATCATTAATTTCATTATATTTTTTAATCTTTTATTATGATAAAATTTTCTTTTTTTATAAGAAATATTTATTTTTAAAAATTTTAATTATTTTCTGTATTTTAAATATATTTATTTCTCTATTATCTGAGAATATTTTCAATTCTTTAAAAAATTCAGTAGCATATATTAGATTTCCATTATTTATAATGGCAGTTTCTTTTTTCTTAAGAGATAATTATAGATTAATAAAATATTTTTATTTTGTATTATTAATAACGATTTTGATATTAAGTGTAGATGCTTTTATTCAGTTTTTTTCTGGTGAAAATATTTTTGGATTTACTGTAAATGGATATAGAGTAAGTGGTTTTTTTAATGATGAATATATATTGGGTTCTTATTTAACAAGAATAACACCAATATTATTAACGTTATTTTTTTTTATTAATAAAAATGAATATAAATTACCATTAATATTAATATCAATTTTATCTTTTTTAACAATCCTAATTTCTGGGGAAAGAACAGCTTTTGGAATATCTATATTTTTTTATTTTTTATTATTTTTTTTAGTCATTGATTTTGATTTCAAAAAAAAAATATTTCTATTCGTAACTTTAATAATAAGTTTAATTTTTATATTTATAAGTTCTGAAAAATTAAGAGAGAGATATATTAAAACCACTCTATTTCAGATTGAAGCAACTATAGGAAATTATAAAACTTCAGAACATTTTGATGACTCAGAAAATAAAGAAGATTTAGATATGGGTTTATATAATAATCAACATATTAAACATTTAAAAGTTTCCTATGAAATTTTTAAAGAGCGCCCTTTTTTTGGTCATGGAAATCGGATGTTTGCTCAGATTTGTTTTGAAAGATACTTTGTAAATGATGGAAGATGTTCTACACACCCACATAATTTCCTAGCTCAAATATTTGTTGAAAATGGTTTAATTGGAGCTATTTTTTATTTGTCATTGTTTTTTTGCTTAACATTGTATTGTTATAAAGCCTATAAGAAGAATGAAAAAGCAATAGTAGTTATTCTATTAATTTGTATTTTAAGTTTTTTTCCCTTTTTTCCATCAGGAAATTTTTACAATAATATGATGTCAATGCTTTTATATTTACCTTTGAGTATTTTTTTTGTTTTAAATGAAAATAGGAAAATTGAACACTAAAAATTATACCTTTTATGTGATAAATTATTTTATGTTAGACATAGTTATAAATTAAATTATACAAGTTATTAATGAAAAAAAAATAGCACTAATTTTTGGTATTACTGGCCAGGATGGATCTTATTTATTAAAATATTTAATAAAGAAAGGATATGTTGTTCATGGCGTAATTAGAAGATCTTCTTCTTTTAATACAGGAAGAATTGATGATTTTTATCAAGATCCTCATCAAAAAAAAAGAAATGTAATCTTACACTATGGTGATGTAACTGACTCAATATCAGTCTCATCAATAATAAAAAAGATTAAACCAAATGAAATATATAATTTAGCAGCACAATCTCATGTAGCGGTATCTTTTGAGGTGCCTGAATATACTGCTAATGCAGATGCCATAGGTGCATTAAGAATTCTTGAGGCAATTAGATTTCATAATTTACGAAATAAAACAAAATTTTATCAAGCGGGAACTTCCGAAATGTTTGGCAAAGTAATGGAAACACCACAAAGTGAAAAAACTCCATTTTACCCTAGAAGCCCCTATGGTGTTGCTAAACTTTATGCTCATTGGATTACTGTAAATTATAGAGAGTCTTATAATATTTTTGCTTGTAATGGAATTTTATTTAATCACGAAAGTCCTGTGAGAGGAGGTACTTTTGTAACAAAAAAAATTGTAAACGCTTTAACTAAAATTAAACTTGGATTACAAGAAAAACTTTTTTTAGGAAATATAAATGCTAGAAGAGACTGGGGACATGCAGAGGATTATGTTGAGGCTATGTGGTTAATGTTACAACAAAAAAAACCCAAAGACTATGTAATAGCAACAGGCAAACAATGCAGTGTTAAAGAGTTTGTAAATTTAGTTCTCAAAGAACTGAATATGAATGGGAAATGGAAAGGCAAAGGATTTTCAACTAAATTTATTATGGGAAAAAAAAGTATAATTGAAACGGATAAAACATATTTTAGACCTTTGGAAGTGGATACGCTCCAGGGTAATGCTGCTAAAGCTAGAAAAGAACTTAATTGGAAGCCAAAGAGGTCCATAAAAGATCTAGTTAAAGAGATGGTAAGTCATGAATTAAAAATTTTAAATTATGATTAATTTAAGTTCTTCAATTTATGTAGCAGGACACAAAGGATTGGTGGGAAGTGCAATTGTAAGAAAACTAAAAGAAAAGGGTTATAAAAAGATAATTACAGCTAGTAAAAAAAAATTAGACTTAACAAATCAAAAAAAAGTTTTGTCTTTTTTAAAGAAAAAAAAACCAAAATTTATATTTATAGCAGCTGCAAAAGTTGGAGGCATTTATTCTAACAACAAGTATAAAGCAGAATTTATTAGAGAAAATTTAGCAATACAAACAAACTTAATTCATTCAGCTTATAAGTGTAAAATTAAAAATCTTATATTTTTAGGTTCAAGTTGTGTTTATCCTCGTAATTGTAAGCAACCAATAAAAGAAGATTACTTACTTACAGGCCCCCTAGAACAAACAAATGATGCTTATGCTATTGCAAAAATAGCAGGAATTAAAATGTGCCAAAGTTATAATCAACAATATAAAACAAATTATAGATGTCTAATGCCAACAAACACATTTGGACCCAATGACAACTTTGATAAAATGAATTCTCATTTTTTACCCTCATTGATTAGAAAATTTCATTTAATCAAAACAAAAGGTAAGAATACGTTACATTTGTGGGGAAATGGAAAAGCCAAAAGAGAATTAATTTATGTAGATGATCTTGCTAGTGCTTGCATTCATTTTATGAAAAAAAAGACTAAACATTATTTGATTAATATTGGTACAGGTAGAGATCATTCAATAAATTTTTATGCAAAAGAAATTCAAAAAATTTTAATTCCTGAAAAAAAAATTAAAATTAAATATGACCTAAGCAAGCCAAATGGAACACCAAGAAAAGTTTTGGATGTATCTTTGGCAAAAAGATATGGCTGGAAATCTAAAATCAATTTTAATGAAGCTATAAAGAAAACGTATAACTCATATCTTTTTCAAAACAGTAAATGAAAAAAAAATATATAATTGTTACTGGAGGAGCGGGATTTGTTGGAACAAATTTGATAAAGCTTTTATTGAAAAAGACAAATTTTAAAATTATTTCAATAGATAATTATAGTTCTGGAACTATAAAAAATCATATTAAAGATCCTAAGGTTAAATATATAAGCTGTCATACAAAAAATATTTCGTCGGTTTTAAGGTCGCCAAATTTAATACATTCAATTTTTCACTTTGGTGAATTCGCGAGAATTTATCAAAGCTTTTTAAATATGGATGAATGTTTAGACTCTAATACCATTGGATCAAATGCAGTATTTAACTTTTGTTTAAAAAATAAGATAAAGCTTATCTATAGTGCAACATCAGCCTCTCTTGGAAATAAAGGAAAAGATAAAAACCTATCTCCGTACGCCTTTACGAAAGCAAAAAATTTAGAATTATTAGAAAATTTAAAGAAGTGGTTTGATTTTAAATTTGAGATAATTTATTTTTACAATGTATATGGACCAAACCAAATTAAAAAAGGTAAGATGGCAACAGTCATTGGAATATTTGAGGAAAAATTTAAAAAAAAAAAACCATTACCAATAGTAAAGCCAGGGACTCAATCCAGAAGATTTACACATATAGATGACACAGTAAATATTTGTTATTTAGCTTGGAGAAAAGGGCTATGTCGGCATTACAGTATTTCTCATAAAAAAAGCTACTCAATAATACAAGTTGCAAAATTTTTTAAATGTAAAATACAATTTTTACCAAGAAGGGCAGGCGAAAGATATGCCTCAGCTTTAACTTCAATGAGTTTATCAAATAAAGTTTATAAATATTACGGAAAAATAATGCTAAAAAATTATATTTCTAATTTTATTAGTAATAATAAAAGATGATTTTTAACTATTTACAATAATTTAATATTATATATAAGTCTCCTGCCTGGTAATTTTTGCGAAAGGGTTATACCCGATCCCATTCCGAACTCGGAAGTCAAGCCTTTCTGCGCCGATGGTACTTTGTCTTAAGACATGGAAGAGTAGGACG
>MDSZ01254250.1_pt1 | contig 26194 bp, 30 predicted proteins | sample 811201 | NCBI WGS metagenome assembly MDSZ01 (sample SAMN05326647, study PRJNA326480) | marine metagenome | isolation source: seawater | place: Indian Ocean: North | collected 2010 | reverse complement strand
CTAGTAGATGCAGCCCTAAAAACAGTCGCTGATGATCTTGAACAATATTTCATGACCAATGAAGCAAAAGACAGAAACTTTTTCCAGAAGCTCATCAAGGGTGTTGTAAAGACATTTGGACGTACCGAGGCTAGAGCTATTATGCGCGTCACTGATGCTCTAGAAAAGGATGGAGTGATAGATCGCCAGATGAAATTCGATGTTGCAGAGGCAATGCACAAAGCTTTGAAAGATAACAAAGGGTTTAATTGGTCTGATCTACCTGATGAGTTTAGTATAAAGGTTATAAAATCTATTGTGGAACAACAACCCGCAATGAACAAAAAAGAAGATCCACTTCAGGATGGCCCCAACGCAATCTACGTTGATGACGATGAAGAAGATCCACTTCAGGATGGTCCTAATGCAATCTACGTCGATGACGATGAAGAAGAAATAATCTTCACAGTAAGTGATGGCGGCAAAGACCTAAAGGTGCCCTACACCGATGAAACTAGAAGAGCAGTTACAAGCGACCCCAACGGTGAAAAGAAGTTCAAAAGCCCAATGACTGGTGAGACCATCACAGTCCCACATTCCGACATCCTTCAGCAAGAAGGCCCAGCCAAAACAGTAATTCTATTAAAAAAAGATGAACTCTACTACGTTCATAACGACTTTGATGAAGTCGAAGAAAAAGTAGAAGATGGGACATATGATGGTGAGTTTCTAGTTAGAGTTTTCGGTCAAGGTTGGGAACTCCTTCGCGACCAGCCTGAGGTCCGAAGGGCTCTAAGGTCTAGTTGGAGGCCGGGTGACCCTGAACAATATTATCAATCTGAAAGTTTAGAGAGAAAATTGGAAGAAAAGATACAAAAATATATTAAGACAATATTAAAACATAGGAAATAATAATGGCAAAAAGAAATTATGTTATTGACACATCAGTGTTCCTCTCGGACCCAAATAGTTTATATAAATTTCAAAACAACGATATTTTTATACCTCTAAAGGTTCTTGAAGAAATTGATAAACATAAAAAACGTCAAGATTCGGTAGGCTTTAATGCCCGAAAGATCATCAAGTTGCTCGATGAATATAGAAACAAAGGGTGTCTTGTTAAAGGAGTTAGGATCGCAAAAGGCCAAGGTTTGGTAAAAGTCGTTAAGTCCGGCGACGGACTGCCACCAGAGCTAAACCCTAGGATTGCAGACCACGTTATACTCTCTGGGGCCCTAGCGGTTCAAAAGAAATTTAACAATAGAAGGACTATTGTGGTTTCTAGGGATATCAACATGAGGGTTATCGCTAACTCTATTGGATTAGCATCAGAAGATTTTGAGCCCCAATCTATTGTTGAAGATTCAGAAAAGCTTTATTCTGGATTTGCGGAATTAGTTGTAGACGATCAGTTGATAGAACAATTTTACAATGATGAGGAGATTGTAATTCCGCGTGACCTTGCTTCCTCGCAGAAAATAAAACTTTTCCCACATCAATTTGTGATGTTGATTTCCTCACTTAGTCAAAAGAAAACTGCTCTTGGAAAATTTATTTCCCATAGTAAGCCTCTTGAAAGAACAACGAAATGGGGATCTCAATTAGATTTTGGAGTTGTTCCTCGTAATAAAGAACAATCATTTGCTTACGAGTTATTATTCGACACAGATATACCACTGGTTTCTCTCATTGGCAAAGCAGGCTCAGGAAAGACCTTGATGGCTATTTCTGCGGGCTTTGAACAAGTATTGGGGCTCAAGGACCCTCAATATAGAAAACTTGTTGTATCGCGCCCTGTACAGCCTCTAGGGAAGGACATAGGGTTCTTGCCGGGAACAATGCATGATAAAATGCTACCATGGTTGATGCCCATCCAAGACAACATGCAGTTTTTGCTTGGTAATGATAAAGCCATGTTATCTGGCTATATGGAAAAAGGATTGATTGAGTTGGAAGCCTTAACTTATATTCGAGGACGCAGCATTAATAATGCTTTTATCATAATTGACGAAGCGCAGAACTTAACTGCTCATGAGGTTAAAACAATTATTACTAGAGTTGGCGAAAACACAAAGATTGTTTTAACTGGTGATATTGAACAGATAGATAATATCTATACAAATGAAACATCGAATGGATTAGCATACGCTGTAGAAAAATTTAAAAGCACTGAACTTGCCGGCCATATCACGTTCAAGAAGGGTGAAAGATCTAAGATTGCCACAATTGCTTCTAAAATATTATAAGTTTTTTTGTTTTATTACTTGACAAGTGGTTACAAACTGGTTATAATACTTATGTTAGGAGATACCAATGAGTTGGATTACTGAATCTGCAAAACGTGGCTCTGAGCTTAGGAAACAGTTCAAGATGCATGACATAGAAATTTTTATTAAAGATCCGTTACCGGATATCATAGACGCTGATTTTGTCTTTAAGTACGTAGCAGCCCGTCTACCAGCCTATTTAATGACAGAGGTTGACATCATATACATTGGCGAATTTAAGCAACTAAAAGATCGCAATGTCAACGCTATGTATGAAGACGGGGCGATTTTTGTCACCAATGAACAGAGTAACGAAATGGATCTCATTGATGACTTGGTTCACGAAATTGCTCACTCAATTGAGAGAAAATATGTTGACTTGATCTATGGTGATGGCAACATTGAAAAGGAATTTAAGAAAAAACGAAAACAGTTGTACGACATACTGCGTGAAAAGGGAAAGAACCCACCTGCTGAGATTGTTTCAAATATAAACTACAGCCAAGCAGTAGATGATTATTTTTTTGTAGATATCGGTTATCCTGTGTTAGCACAGATTTTTTCATTTGCTAAACTGTTTATCGGACCGTACTCAGCAACATCTATTAGAGAGTATTTTGCTAGCGGTTTTGACCAATATTTTTTGGGAGAACAAATGCTAGTACGGAACTTCTCTCCATCACTTTATAGAAAATTACTTGAATTATCAGAATTGGAGGATCAATGAAACATATATCATATTCAGAACTTAAAACTTGGGCCGAATGCCCTCATAAACACAAACTATCCTATATTGATAGGGTAAAGAAATTTATCGGTAATGAATTTACGGCTTTCGGAAGAGCTTTGCATGCCGTGTGTGAAAACATTGTTCTAACAGAGCACACAGAAGTTAGTGGAGAGGATTATTTTGACGCTTCTTTCCGACAAGAATTGAAGTCCTTAGAGGCTCAAGAGTTAGATAAGAAACTTGTTGTAGATATGCAACAACAGGCTCACCTTATCATACCACAGATTGAACCCTATTTAAACGCTCATTTTGGCTCATATGAGGTCTTTTCTGTCGAGGAGCGACTGTATGAGGATGTAGAGTTTGTAAAGCCCATAGAACGCAAATTTAAAGGCTTTATTGACCTTGTGATAAAGACTGACGATGGCAAGTATCATGTTATCGATTGGAAGACTTGCTCTTGGGGCTGGGACGCTAAGAAGAGATCGGATAAACTTATCACTTATCAATTAACTTTGTATAAAAAGTTTTTCTGTGAGAAGCACAACATAGACCCAGAATTGGTCGAGACACACTTTGCTCTTCTAAAAAGAACAGCGAAGAACAATAATGTTGAAATCTTTAGAGTCACTTCTGGACCCAAGAAGACTGGTAATGCTGAAAAGCTTTTGGCCAATGCAGTTAAGAATATCGAAAAAGGGTTTCATATTAAAAACAGGAACTCTTGCACTTATTGCGAGTTCAATAATACAGAATTTTGTACGAGATAAAAAAAATATTTTTTTTTCTTGACAAACTATAAAAAACATGTTATATTAAATCTAAAAGGAGTTAACTTGAACAAAAAAATTAAAGTACTTACACTAGGCGACCATCCCCTGTCGCCTTCTGGTGTTGGTTCTCAAACTAAATATGTGTGCGAAGCGTTGCTTCGCTCGGGGAACTTTCAAATTATATCTTTAGGTGGTGCGATTAAGCACCATGACTATCGTCCAGTTCGTGTTGAGGAATTCAAAGACGACTGGGCGGTCATTCCAGTAGACAACTATGGAACAAAAGATATGATTAGATCAATTGTCAGAAATGAAAAAATTGACATGATCTGGATTATGACCGACCCAAGATTTTGGGGCTGGTTGTGGGAAATGGAAAACGAGTTGCGACCATTGTGCCCTATTGTATATTATCATGTGTGGGATAACTATCCTGTGCCAATGTTTAACAGAAAGTATTATATTTCTAATGATGCTATTGCCACAATCTCTAAACTCACAGATGACATCGTAGCCACTGCTGCTCCAGAAGTAGAAAGGTTGTATATACCACATGCTGTAGATAGCAATATTTTCAAGCCTCTCACAGCGGAGCAAAAAGGTTTTTTACGAGAAAACAACTTACCTGAAGAAGATAGGGACAAGTTTATTTTCTTTTGGAATAATCGGAATGCTCGTAGAAAACAATCTGGTACATTGATTTGGTGGTTTAAAGAGTGGCTGGATAAAAACGATTTGCACGAAAAGGCTCAACTTATTATGCACACTGATCCAAAAGACCCTCATGGTCAAGATTTGGAACACATAATCGATCATTTAGGTCTCAACACTCACCGACAAGTACTTTTGTCAGTAAAAAAGGTGCAACCTCAAGACTTGGCTGCAATGTATGGAATGTGTGATTGTACTATCAACATTTCGGATGCTGAAGGTTTCGGTCTTGCAACATTAGAGTCCCTATCGTGTGGAACTCCAATTATCGCCAATATGACTGGCGGCTTGCAAAACCAAGTTGTCTCTGAGGACGAAGAGTTTGGTGTAGCTATTTACCCAACCTCCAAAGCTATCATTGGATCGCAACAAGTGCCATATATCTATGAAGACCGTTTCAACAAAGGACAGTTTCTGTCAGCGTTAACCAAGATTTACGGATGCACAGATGAAGCAAGAGTCAGTATGGGTCTCCGAGGTCGAGCCCATGTTATGAAGAATTTCAACTTTGATGACTTTAATAAATCGTGGGTAGAGTTTATGCTTAAGATTTATGAAAAGGAAGGCTCTTGGGAAACTAGAAATTATGACGGAAATATTAATCTTTTGGAGGTAGCATGAAAAAGAAAATCTTAGTTAGAGGACCCGTTTTATCACAATCTGGTTATGGCGAGCAAGCTCGCTTTGCTCTTCGTTCATTAAGATCCAAAGAGGATCTTTTTGATATTTATATCAACCCTATCCCTTGGGGACAAACTGGGTGGATCTGGGAGGATAACGAGTTTCGTCGATGGATGGATGGTCGAATCGCCGTAACATCAGATCTGTTGAACCGAAAACAATTAGTACCAGATATGAGCTTGCAAATTACAATTCCAAATGAGTTTGCAAAACTTGCTCCATTGAACTACGGATACACAGCGGGTATTGAAACTACCAATGTGTCCCCGGGCTGGCTTGTTAAGTCAAATGAGATGGATGGGATGATTGTAATCTCAGACTTTGCTAAGGCTGGATTCACCGAGACAATAGCAACTGCTCAAAATCAAGAAACAGGTGAGGAACACCCTTACACCCTGCAAACAGATATAACAACTGTAAATTATGCCATTAGAGATGTCAAACCGGAGAAGATACCTAATTTTGAATTAGATAAGAATTTTAATTTCTTGGTTGTCTCACAAATGGGGCCTCGCAAAAACATGGAAAACACTATTCGATGGTGGGTTGAGGAGTTTATTGATCAGAACGTTGGCCTAATTGTGAAAACTAACTTTAAGGGCTCGTCACAGATTGATAGAGAATTTACTTTCGATTATGTCAAGAAGCTTCTAAGCCAGTACCCAAATAGAAAATGTTCAGTAAAGCTTTTACACGGAGACCTCACGGAGGGACAAATGTTCTCTCTTTACAGTCACAAGAAGATTAAAGCTTTTATTAACATTGCTCATGGCGAAGGCTTTGGTCTTCCTCTTTTTGAAGCAGCACAGTGCGCTCTGCCAATTATTACTGTTGGTTGGGGTGGTCAACTTGATTTTCTCCGCCACAATGGTAAAAATTATTTCACAGAAGTTGATTATGAGTTAAAACCTGTTCAGCCAGAAGCTGTTTGGAAAGGGGTTCTTGAAGCAGAGACTTCTTGGTCTTTTGCAGACCAAGGATCATACAAAATGTCTTTAAGGAAGGTGAAGAAAGATTGGAAGAGTGCTAAGAAACAAGCTCAAGATCTTAAGAAAATAATTATGAAAGAGTTTTCAAAAGAAAAGAAGTACGAAGAGTTTTGTAATGCAATCTACAACCCTTCAGCAGAAGAGATGGAGTGGATGGAAGAGCTTTCTAAAATTGAGGTATTATGAGAAAGGTAGGGTTTATATCTGACTTTTTTAAAGATGACTTATTAGGTGGTGGTGAGATTAACGACAACAATCTCATCAACCACCTTGAGTCGTCATGTGAAGTTAGAAAGTTCCACAGTAGAACAGTAAAAATTGATGACTTAAACGAATTAGATTCGATTATTGTTGCAAATTTTACCATGCTATCTCCAAGTGCGATGGATTTCTTAATTAATGAAAAGGAGTACATCATTTACGAACATGATCACAAATATGTTGACACTAGGGATCCCTCTAAGTTCAAAGGGTTTAAGATCCCAGAGTCTAGAATAATCAACAGATCCTTTTATGAGAACTCAGTATGCACTGTTGTGCTAAGCAAGATTTGTGCTGAGATTCTTAATGATAATCTACCCAAGACTCTTGTCTATAATATTGGATGTAGTCTTTGGTCTGATGAGACTTTTGATCTTTTATCAAAAATAAATAAAATAAAAAAACAACACGATCTGTGTATCATGAAAAACTTGAATCCAACAAAAAACTATTTCAACACATTGCAATACTGCAAAAATAAAAACTTAGATTATGGAGAAATACAATCGTCAGACCAATTGACCTTTTTAAATCAAATGGCGGAGTATAAAAAGCTTTTATTTATTCCAACAGTTCTAGAGACTTTCTCTAGACTTTGCGCTGAGGCTAAAATGTTAAACTTAGATGTGATGACCAACAAGAGCATGATTGGGTTCTTTAGTGAAGAATATTCCAACCTAAAAGGTGATGATCTTATAGGCTGTATGAAAGAGAGAAACGAAAAGGCATTAAATTTGTTTTCGGAGGTTGTGTGATAGTAGTCACAGGTGGCTCTGGTTTTATTGGCAAGGTTTTGATCGAGAGGTTGAGATTGAAGACGAAGGAGAAGATACTTTCTGTTGACTTTCGTTCTCACCCTTATGTTGAAACTATGCACCCTAAAGCCTTTTTGCAAAAAATGATTAATCGTGAATTTGCTAAAGAGGTAAGTGTTGTTTTTCACAATGGTGCTTGTTCGGATACTACCAACAATGATGTTCATTACATGATGGCCAATAATTTTGACTATTCAACGGTGCTGTTGAGGCGCTGCATGGATCATAATACAAGAGTGATCTACGCTTCTTCTGCATCAGTGTATGGGTTTTCTCCACAAGCTTACCAACACGAAAAAGACAGACTGGAGCCACGAAATATATATGCTAAATCAAAAGCGTTGTTTGATGACTATGCCAGTGTATTTATGGACCACAATAGTCAAATTGTAGGACTCAGGTATTTTAATGTTTATGGGCGTCACGAATCTCACAAAGGTAATATGGCTTCGGTAATTTATAAGTTCTTTCAACAGAAAGAGACAGGACGAATTCATTTGTTTGAGAAGAGCAACTTTTACAAAAGGGATTTCATTCATGTTGACGACATTGTGGACATTAATTTCTTTTTTTGGAGAAATCCAAAGATTAGTGGCATATTCAATGCCGGCACGATGGCTTCGCGGTCTTTCCAAGAAATAGCACAGATTTTTTCAAAAAGATACGGTACAGCAATAAATTACATACCAATGCCAAAACTATTACAAAACCAATACCAAGAGTATACTTGTGCGGATATGAGCTTGTTAAAGAATGTGTATGACAAGGAGTTTTTATCTCTTGAGGAAGGAATGGATAGGTATCTAAGGCACTTGGAGGCAGCTTGAAAAAAGGTTTTATAAATGGGTGCTTTGACGTATTACACGTAGGACACATAGAGTTGATAAAGTTTGCTAAAAGCAAGTGTGACTATCTCATGATTGCATTAGATACAGATGAACGTGTAGCATCATTTAAAGGCCCAAATCGGCCGTTTAACAGCCTTCAAGATCGCGAGACTATGATGATGGCTCTTAAGGGCGTAGACGAGCTTAGAAGCTTCTCTACGGACGAGGAATTAACCTTGTTAGTTAAGAACTACAATCCTGATGTTATGATAGTTGGATCTGATTGGGAAGGTAAAAGAGTAATTGGCGGAGAACATGCCAAAGAGTTAGTTTATTTTAGGAGGATAGATGGGTATTCAACAACGAAAATCTTGGAAAATTCTATTGATAGGTGATCACTGCATAGATGTGTATCACTATGGAGTTTGTGAAAGACTTTCTCCCGAAGCTCCTGTGCCGATATTAAAAGAGACTAATACGGAAACCAAAATGGGTATGTCTTCAAATGTCAGAATGAACTTGAAGGCTTTTGGTCTTTCTGTTCGACATGAACACAACAAGCATATAATTCAAAAACATAGGATTATAGATAGCCGTTTTAATCATCATTTGTTGAGATATGATGTTGGGGAAGAGCACATTCTTCCTGAGTTTGATGTAAGTAAGTTGGATAATATCAAATCTGTTGACGCTGTTATTATAAGCGATTACAACAAGGGTTTCCTACGATATAACACTATAGTCAAATTGTGTGAGAAATTCAAAGATATACCTGTCTTCGCAGACACCAAGAAACAAAAGCTTAACTGCTTTTCAAACTGTGTTATAAAAATAAATGAAAAAGAATTCAAATCGATCAAAAACATGCCAGATAATTGCGAATTTGTGGTAACACTTGGCCCCAACGGCGCATTATATAATCATGAGATATACAAGACAGAACAGACAGAAGTCTTTGATGTTTGTGGGGCCGGCGATGTCTTTTTATCAGGACTCGTTTATGGTTTTCTAAAGACTACTGATCTTAAACAAGCTATTGCGATTGCGAACAAGTGTGCTTCCTATTCTGTTACTAAGATGGGAACTTATGTAATGACCCCACAAGATTTAAAAACTATAGGAGTATTAAATTGAGATTTTACGGAAAAGAAAAACAAGATAGATTTGCTTATTATCTAATAGGAGACACTGGTACATTTTTGGATATTGGCTGCTATCATCCAACGCAATGGAACAACACCAAGGCTCTAGAAGAATCCGGCTGGAAAGGTCTGATGTTTGATATAAGAGAAAAGTGGGTCAATCTTTGCCAACAGAACAGAACTTCACAAGTTTTTCTTGTTGATGTTTCAACAGATGAGTTTGCAGAATTGCTAAACAAGAACCTAGAAAGTAAGAGCATTGATTACATCTCTTTAGACGCAGATGGAGGAAGTCTGGGAGCTTTAGAGCAACTTCTTAATAATGGTTATAGTTTCAAGTGCATGACCTTTGAGCATGACTATTATGATCAAGGTAACGTCTTGAAAGCGCCCTCAAAAGCATTATTAGAGGCTCATGGATATTTCCCACTGTTTGAGGATGTAAAGCTGCAAGACGGCAAAATATGGGAGGACTGGTGGATCAACCCATCTGAATTCCCAGAGACTATTAAAAACTTTGCATGCAAAGAAGAGTTTTATGAAAATTGTATTCTTAAGGTTATGGAGTATTCATATGATAACAGATAACCAGAAAGTAACCTATGTATTCGATATAGATGGCACGATATGCACCATTACGGATGGCAATTATGAAAACGCTAAGCCTCTGCAAGTTAGAATAGAACAAATAAATAAATTATATGACCAAGGTCACAAAGTGTTTTTTCACACTGCCCGAGGAATGGGCCGTTCTGATAATTCACAAATTTTTGCTTATAGACTCTTGTACAAGTTTACTAAAAAGCAATTAGAAGATTGGGGAGTGAAGCACCACGGACTGTTTATGGGTAAACCATCTGGGGACATATACATTGATGACAAAGGAGAGAAAGATGAAGACTTCTTCGACACAAGAGATTAACTTTGTCCCTAAAGGATGGGGATTTGAGAAATGGATTGTAAATTGTGAAGAATATTGCGGCAAATTGCTGTATTTCGTTAAGGGCAAGAAATGCTCTTGGCATTACCATAAATTAAAAGATGAATATTTTTATGTACAATCGGGAAAAATTATGGTATACTATGGAGAGCATGATGACATAAACAAAGCAAACGTCACTATTCTTGAGCCCGGAGACAATTTTCATGTATACCGGGGATTGCGCCACCGTATGGAAGCCCTAGAAGATACTGAATTGTTTGAGTTTTCAACTCAACATTTTGACAGTGACAGCCACAGACTGGAGAAAGGAGACTAATGGAATCATTTAAAGAAATAAAGACTTATTATTCAAGAGAAGATACTGCAAATCTTTCAGAGTATGAGATAGACCACAAGCCAAGACTTGATTACTTGATAAGTGATCTTGGATTAAAGCACATCAAGGATAGCAAGATTTGTGATTTTGGAGCCGGAGGTGGTTATATATTGAAAAACTTAGACCCCTCTAATGAGCTAATAGCAGTGGATGGATTTAAAATAGAAGATGAACTAACAAGAGAACAATATAATCTTGATGCTCCGTATGCTGATGACTTCATCTCTAAGCATGGACAAGTGGACGTGGCCTTTAGTTTTGAAATGTTTGAGCATCTCACTAATCCATATAATTTTATTTTTGAATTAAAGAAAGTATTGAAAGAAGATGGATTACTGTACTTCTCTGTACCACATGAATTGACGCAACATAATACATTTTATCCCGGATTGATATATCCGGTTCAGAATCTTATTGAGTTCTTTAATCAGATGTCTTTTTCAGTTCAACAAAAGAAACTACACAGAGCTAGGTTCGTACAAAATGTTTTAATTTTGAAAAACAGATCATGGGACAATGTAAGGATGAAGTGGCCAAAACAGCAAGAAAGTTTTCAAGGGCAACCACCCCATGTGCAGGTGAACTTATGAGAAAAGTTTACTTTGGAAACCTAGGGCAGTTTGGCGATATCGTGATGCAAGAACCCGCACTAAGACAATTCATCAAAGACAACCCAACAGATAAGATAACTTTGGGCTGCTCTGTAAGATACGGTGCAGCAATGAAACTATATGACAATTATCATAAAAACGTCACTGTAAGAAAGCTGTTTTTAGATTATGATAACTTTCCCACTGAGGATGATGTAAGGTACTTTGAAAATGAAAAATTTGATCTTGTGACGATCAAGCAAGGTTCCAATGAAATATCGAGAAATGATAAAGGAAAACTGGCCCTACATCCTGATAAAAACTGGGCCGGCAAGATCCATCAAGTAGTCGCTGCCGGTAGACAGCAAGGTATAGAAGTAACAGATACACAAATTCAATTTAATAAAAAATTTGATATGGATTTGAACGAAAGATATATTTGTTTTAGTCTGTTTCCGAATCACCCAAAAGGAGGGGTTAAATCCTTATCCAAAGGTCAGATCACGGGAATAACGAAGCTGATTAACAAGCTGGGATATAAAGCTGTTCATTTGAATGGACCCAACGAACCAGATATAGAAGGGTCCATAAAAGCAAATTGTAGTTGGATAGATAGTGTGGGTCTGGTAACAAATTCGGATCTATTGATCACTGGAGATACTGGGATGTCTTGGGCTGCGTCTGGTTTTAAACACCCGACAGTGGGCCTATATGCATGGGGCTACAACCCTGTGTCAGGGACCTCTAAGAACTGGCAACCCACAAACCCTAACGCAGTGTATCTTGAAGCACATTCAGCTTCTGAGATCCCGCCAAAACAAATTATAAACACAATTGTAGAAACCTTAAGGAGAAATAAATGAAAATATGCCTCATAACACCAAAGTCGCAAAATGTTGAACCTTATGTAGAGGTGTTCGAGAAGAAAGGTGTACAGGTCCAGAAGAATTCAGTTAGCAGTGATTGCGACTTTATTATAGGTTCTGGTCAAGCATATATGGGAATTTGGGAATACTATCACAATTATTTTCCTGAAATACCAATGATCAATATAACTCTTGACTTTTACAAGACCGTATGGACTGCTCCGAATCCTCATGGATATGATTGGGTAAAATACAAGGAATATTTAAATAAATGCGTTGAGTTGTGGTGTATATCTAACGAAGTTATTGTTCGAATGGGAGAAGAAGGAGTTGATACCGATAAGTGTAAACTCATGAAGATCTGGGCAAGATTCTTTGATTATAAGGGTGAAGTGAAGGACAATCGGTATGTCTTAAATCCGATTAGACCTTTGAAGTGGGATAAGAACTTTGGATGGTTGTCCAAGGCATGTCAAGAACTGAACATACCTCTTCGCGAACCACAACACAAACTATCAGAAGAAGAGTTCCAAAGAACGATAGCAGAATGTAGTTTTATGTGTTGCGAACTTCACGAAGCCTCTACTGGGGGCTTGACGCTTATGGAAGGCTTAAACATGGGTAAACCATCTGTTGTCAGCAATTCAAAATACATGGGAGCAGTAGATTATTTAGGAGATCTGGGCATCTATTTTGATGATAACAGTTATGATAATTTTAAACAAACCATAAAGGAAACATGGGAAAACACACCCGTGCTAGATTTAAATAAATGCAAGAAACATTGTGATGCTCATCCATCTATTGAAGACAACGTTGACTTTATGATTGAAAGAATGAAAACCCTCAAAGGAGAAACCAGTGAACTTTGATCCTGTCTATATTGGCGAAAATGTAAAAATAGGCAAAAACGTAAAATTTGGCATGAATGTTGCCATATATGACAACGTAGTGATTGGTGACAATACCTGTATTTCTCACAATTGTATAATTGGGGATTCTGATATGAAGTTCTACAAAGACCCTCATTATGTTGTGAAGGAGACAATTATAGGTGATAATTGCTTTATTAGGCCATTCACTATGATATCACAAGATGTCATTATAGGTAACAATTTTCAATGTGGTGATAAGGTGATGATGAGGTCAGGAACTAGAATTGGAAACAATTGCTCTGTCGGCACAATGTCTGACTTGCAAGGCAACTTAAAGATTGGCAATTTTGTTAGGTTCCACTCAAATGTTCACATCGGCATGTTAACTGAGATTGAAGATTATGTATGGATCTACCCTTTTGTGGTAGTGACCAACGACCCTTGTCCCCCAATGGGAGTCCTAAAGGGTGTGAAAATTAGAGAGTTTGCCCAAATAGGGGCACATAGTGTGATAATGCCAAATTTGGAAATTGGCAAGAATTGTCTTATAGGAGGTGGCTCCACAGTCACCAAAGACGTTCCAGAAGAGCGTGTTTATCTTGGCAACCCTGCAAAGGACTTTTGTTCGGTCACAGAGTTAAAAGATACAAATGGTGATCAATTCTTACCTTGGAAAGATCATTTAAAAGAATTTAGAGGTTTACCTTGGCAAACAAAATAAAACAAAAGGAGTTATAAATGAGAGAAATAAGAAATAAAAATGTTTGTGTAATTGGCGGTGCTGGGTTTTTAGGCTCTCACCTTGTCGATCATTTGATTGAAGACCGAGGCTGTAATGTATTGGTATTGGACAATCTTATTACCGGTCTCAAGAAACATCTTCATCCTGAATCTACCTTCACTTGGTTCGATATCAGAGATGACGAAAAACAGTTAGCCAAATTATTTACTGATAACGGAATAGAGTACGTTTTCAATTATGCAGCGGAACCATATATCCCTGAGTGCTTTGAAAGACCGATGCACTTTTTTGATATCAATGCAACATCGGTTTTAAGAGTCCTAAATGCTTGTCAAATAGCAAATGTAAAAGGACTCCTACAGGTGTCTTCTGCTGAAATCTATGGAGACGTGACGGGAAAAATTACAGAAAACGACCCTATCGTGCCTCATTCGACCTATGGCGTTTCTAAGGTCGCTGCTGATGGTCTGGTGCAGGTTCGTTGGCGAGAAGCCGGCGTCCCCGCTATAGCGATGAGGCAGTTTAATTGTGTTGGAGAACGTGAAACTCACGCCTATGTTATTCCAGAGATTATCAGCCAATTGGATAAGTCCAATAAAATAAAACTAGGAAACAATTCGTTTAGAGATTTCCAATATTCGGGCGATGCAGTTCGAATGGCTGTTGATCTTTTAGAAAAAGGTGAATTTGGAGAGGTGTACAACATGGGTTCCGAAGGTGGGATTAAGATCTATGATCTTGCGCACCTTATTGGAGAACTGATGGGACACGAAAAGGTTGAAATTCAAGTTGATCAAGCAAGGGTTCGCCCATGGGAAATTTGGCATCTCCAGTCAGACAACACGAAGCTTTATAAAGCAATTGGCGAAAGGGTTCCAACCTCTTTGCGAGTTGCTCTACAAAAGACAATAGAATATTATTATCAAAATAATAAAAAGTGGGATTGGTAATGGACGCTTATAGGAAACTAGAAGAAGAATATGCAAAACATTTAGGTGTGAAGAGGTGTGTGTCCGTGAACACGGGCACCGCTGCTTTGCATGTTGCCTTAGAAGCTCTTTGTTTGCCTTCTGGTTCCAAAGTAATAGTCCCAGACTTTACGATGTATGCTAGTGCTCTAGCTGTTCACTATGCCAGATTAAGCCCAGTCTTTGTGGATTGCGACGAAGACCTGCTGATAGATCTAGATAAGGTCGAAGAGGTTATCGATGAGGACACAAAGGTTCTTATGGTCACTCATATATACGGCAGAACAGTTGACATGGATCGAGTTATGGAAATAGCAGAGAAACACAATCTTAGGGTTATTGAAGATGCATGCGAGGCACAGGGTGCCTATTGGGGAGACAAGGCGATTGGTTCTTTTGACATTGGTTGCTTCTCTTTGTATAGGAACAAAATAATACATGCCGAGGAAGGTGGTATAGTTGCTAGCAATGATGAGCAATTTATGAAAACAGTTAACGATATGAAAAGCATGTCGTTTGGAGAGACACATGATTATTATCACCACCAAATAGGTTTTAATTACAGAATGACAAACTCCCAAGCACAGTTGGCTCTTGACTCTTTAAAAGCCCACAGACAAAACCTAATTGCTAGAGAAGATATCAAGAACATATACAACATCTTAATAGATAAAGAATACCTTATGAAAGACAATAGAAAAGTGTGCTGGGTTTATGACTTGAAACATCCAAATGCTGATGAGGTGGTTAAAAAACTTAAACAAAGAAACATAAACGCTAGACACTCGTTCAAGCCAATGACAATGCAGCCACTGTTTAAACAAAAAATAAATAAAAATTCCCTTTTCTACAGCAAAAATGTTTTTTATTTGCACATTGATATAAACAAGACATTGCTTGATTTACAAGAAGAGTGCATAGTATTAAAAGAGGTGATGGAAGAATGCCAACAAGGAGACAAAAAATGAAGATATTATTTGTAGGTGTTTTTGACACGAATAGGAAATCAACCAACACGTCACAACTTCTGGCATTTAAAAGATTGGGGCATGATGTGACCGGGTACAACTACAGACAAAGAGCAATGATGATAGGGGCTGAAAATAGAGACTTGCACTTGTGGGAAACAATAAGCAATTCTAATTTTGATTTAGTTGTTTTTAGCAAGTGCAATGGTATATCCAACGAGGTCTTTAAAAGGGCAAAGAGTGTTACTAAAACGTGTCTGTGGTTTATGGATCCGCTGATTTCTTATGACGAAGAGATGATGTCCAAGACTTCTTTGGTCTCTTACTTTTGTTGTGATAAAATAAATGTTTTACACAAAGCTTTAGAATTAAACAAAAATAGTTTTCATGTTTGTGAAGGTTATGACGAACAAGTGGACAAGCCACACGACATAAAGAAACAGCATGATGTTAGTTTTATAGGTAATTTGTACGGAGACAGAGGAGAGTTAATCAGTAAGATAAACAACGATGTTACTATTTTTACCTCTGCGTATGGTAGTGATCACGCCAAAGCTGTTTCTAGTTCTAGGATAAACTTAAACTTCTGCACGGATGCAGGAGCCTCAGATAGGGTATACAAGATCATGGCAGCAGGAGGATTTTTGCTTTCAAACGATTGGGAAGGTAGAAAAGACCATTTTACAAACGGGCGAGATTGTGTTATATTTAAAGACCACAACGACTTGAACGAAAAGATAAGTTACTATCTAAAGAACCCCGAGATGATTAAGATGATTTCTGATTACGGACATCAATCCGTAAAGGTCTTTAGCAGGGCAAGCTGGGCTTCCAAAATAGTGGAGTTATCTTATGGCATCTAACAAGAAGTTAATAGCTGGCCCTTGGGTTGGAGAGTTTGGATGGGAACTGTTTGCATGGCAAGCATACATCAGATCTCTTTCTAAACACTATGAAAAGACAACAGTTATCTGTAGGCCAACGTCACATAGTCTATATTCTGATTTTGCAGATGAGTTCATGTATTACAACCCCTCAAAAGGACAAGCGGATTCATTTTTTATGCATGGTTTAGACTTTCATACATCGATTCGAGAGATCTTTTCTAGTTCCGGCTTAGAAGAGGGAGTGTCCTTATTGGTACCCAGAAGAATTGGTTGGCCTCCACACACACATTGGTCTGAGGCTTTTCCATTCGGTGAGCATATTGTAAAACCAGAATATGTAAATTTTACCAACAGAATAACAACACAACAATTTGACTTTCAATATGATTATATCTTTCATGTCAGGAATAGAAAGTTAAGAAAAAATGATAATTGGAGTTTAAGTAATTGGCAAAAACTAACAGAGTACATTGGTGAGCCTGAAAAGATTGCATGCATTGGTACTTACAATGACGCTGCTCATATCGAAGGGACTGCTGACTTGAGGGGTGTAGATCTTGAGGTATTGTTTAAAGTTATGTCTATGGCTAAGTGTGTATTTGGTCCATCTTCTGGCCCGATGCATTTGGCTAGTCTTTGTGGGGCTCCGCATGTTGTGTGGTCACACGGAGGCAACAAAGATAGGTATGAAGAAAACTGGAACCCTTTGAAAACACCGGTGTTGTTTCTTAGCGAAAACGATTGGCATCCATCTCCAGAATATGTCTTTGAGGAGTATAACAAATGGAAAAAATAGGTATAATAGGTAATGGATTTGTAGGCAATGCAATTTATCAAGGAATGAAAGAGCATTTTGATATTTTGGTTTATGACAAGGATCCAAGGAAAAAAATAAATACTTTTGCCCGGGTTAGTGAAGTGGAGATAATTTTTATTTGTGTTCCAACTCCAATGACAGAAGAGGGTGCTTTTGACTTGTCAATAGTGAAAGAAACCGTCAACATGCTACCTAGTAATAAGACATTGATAATAAAATCTACAATCACACCCCGCGCTGCTGAGATGTTGATAGAGAAGTTTCCAAACCAAAACTTTGTTTTCAATCCAGAATTCCTTACGGAACGAACAGCAGTTAAAGATTTTCAAAACCCTTCAAGGATTGTGCTTGGAGGCAATGATCAAGATTCTGTACAAAAAGTGGAGGAAATGTATAGAACTGTGTTCCCTTGTAGATTAATTGAGGTAATCAAAACAGATGCGAAAACGGCATGTTTTATAAAATATTTTTCCAATTGTTTCTTTGCAGCAAAAGTCTCTTTAATGAATGAGTTCAGACAAGTTTCAGATGCCGCAGGAATCGACTGGAATACGGCCTTAAACGGCCTTTTAACATCAGGGTGGGTTAACCCCATGCATACGCTTGTACCGGGCCCTGATGGCGATTATGGCTTCGGAGGTAAGTGTTTCCCAAAAGACATTAATGCCTTTATGTCATATTGCAGAAACTTGGGTATTGACCCAAAGATGTTACAAGCAGCATGGAACAAAAATTTAGAAGTTAGAAAAAATTCAAATTGGCTCCAAATTGATGGAGCCGTATCAAAAAAAGGAGAAAAAAATGAATTATAAACTTTCGCCCCAAGCAATTGGTGCCGTAATGATGGCCCTACAAAAATCTCTTCTGGAGCAAACAGATATTGTGCCTGTGTTGCAAAACTTTGAGATTCAAATTGACGACAGTAACCACCTTGTCGTTATGAACCCACCAATGGTAAAGATAGACAAGACAGAAGATTCTATTAAGAATGTAGATGTATGGGATAACAATGCCTAAATATGTTTATTCTTGTAGCACTTGTCAGACTGAGTTTGAAGCGTACCACGGTATGAGAGATGTACTTGATTACTGCATGGTTTGTGAAGAAAAAGATTGCGTCAAGCGCATACCACAACTAACAAGTGTTATTAGAAAAGACACCACCGGCCAACAAGTAAAAGAAGCAATTGAAGAGAATAGAAAGATTTTAAAACAAATGAAAAAGGAAGTAAGAAGGAGTTATGATGAATAGTTTACAAGTGGGTCTTATTGTGGGGTTCGTTTTATCAGTATCACTAAACGTATTGTTTATTTGGTACCTAAGGAGAACCACAAGCAGACTTTTATTTATTAGTGAGAACTTGAATGATCTTATCACGCTTATAGGAGTTTATCGAAGTCATATAAAAACAGTGTATGAAATGGAGATGTTCTATGGCGAACCAGTCCTAGAGAATTTAATTAAACATACGAGTTCCTTGTATGATGTTTTAGAAGACTATGAAGATGTAGTTTACTTGACTGAGCCATTAACTTTTATTGAAAACAACGAGGATAATTTAAATGACAACGAGGAAACGAACGAGGTCCAAGACACCTCCGAAAAGGATGTACTTTACGCAGGAGCACGAAGACGCAATAGTTAAATATTGCTCTTCTGAATGTATTCGAGAGAAAACAGAACTCTACGTAAAATGGATCCAACCAGCTTTTAACGAGATGGTAGACAAAATAGTCTTTACATATAAATTCACCAATCTTCCCAATATCGACGAATTAAGGGAAGATTGTAAGGTTTGGTTGACCACTATTTTAGAAAAGTATGACCCTAATAGGGGCTCAAAAGCTTTTTCTTACTTTTCTGTAATTACAAAAAACTGGTTCATTCACAAGGTAAAAAAGAACACAAAACGAGCACAGCGTGAAGTTGACTATGAAGACGCTCAAGCTGAGATTGCGGAAAAAATGGTTGAACATGATAATGTTTGGCTCAAAGAGGAAGAAAAGAGAGAATATTGGAACCATTTTTATGCTGAGATAGAAGGTTGGTCAAAACTGCCAATGACTGAAAATGAGAAAATTGTATACGATGCTGTAAGAACTCTCTTCAATTCAGTTGATCAATTGGACATATTAAATAAAAAAGCTGTTTATCTTTATCTAAGGGAGATTACCGGTCTCAATACGAAACAGATCGTTTCGCAATTAAATAAAATGCGAAAACGATACGCTACGTTTAAAGATAACTGGGATAACTGCAAATTTTAGTCTGCGAGATATTTAGTAGTATGAGTAAGTTAGAAAAATACATTGAGGAAGCATTAGAGAACATTAGGAATGATCGTGAAGTGACACGGGAACTCCTTGATGACGCTATGAAGTATCTTGCTAAGGACGAGTCCCGACACAGAGATATAGGACTTACGTTATCAAAATATGTTGAAACTCTTCAAAGATCTAATGAGCAGCTTGTCAAAGTGGCCTCCTTGGTCAGTAAAAGCGAAAGTTCAGATTCTATTTCACAAAAAGAAATGGAAGATATTTATAACGCAATACAATCCAGTGAGGATAAAAAAGATGAGTAATTGGCACAAAGCATATAAGAATCAATCTCCTCGAACACAAATAATTTTGGAAGATGCATTTCAAGAAGAAATGGAAATTGATCGAGTTAACAATAAGTTTCGAGGCCAAAAGAACCACAAAGCAATAGTGGAACCCACAAAGGCTAGAAATACTCCCGGTGCCAATGTCAATCTTAATTCAGGCGCTAATGGTCTGGCTAGGATTAGAAAACCTTTTGCTTTTTGCCCTACAATGGATGAACTGGGCGATGACGCCACCGAAGATCAGAAATTTATAGCTTTTGATTGTGGGTCCGATTTTGTCCACTTTAAGCACGGAGCAGGGCCAATAACGGTCACTGCCCCCGGCACTGAGGTGTTTTTACAGAATTGCGCCACAGGAAACGACCCAGCCTATAATGGGACCACTTCTGGTCTTAGGATTGTAAATTCTTTTGCCCCCGGATCTGGCTCTGTTGTTTTCGGGTCCACCCCCGGCACAACTCAATATTCAGCACTAGGTGCTCCATTAACTACTGAAATTCCTGTACTGACTGGCGACCTGACTCCTATAAAAACTTGGGTAGCCACAGAATCAGCAAAAGAAGACGGGAGATTCAGTAAAGGAGAATGTCCAGACGCTTTGACTGGAGCATTCAGCACTCTTCCGAGAAAAACCACCACTTTTTATACCTATAATAAAGAGGATGTGATAAAGGCCATTACAAGATCAGGCCAACCCGCTCATGTCCAAAGAACAATGTACGCCTTTATAAGAAAAGAACAGCCTAGGTTTAGCTTCCCCAACAATAACGTAGCAGGTATACAGACTGATGGTGGTATGTTTGCTGGTACCACAATTGCTGATTATGATTATCACACCTGTTATAAAGACGCTGTAACTTGGCGAGCCTTTGCGGGATTCAATAATTTAGATCGAGGCATGAAGACTTTTGGAATGCAAATAGCAGGAAAATATTCAACTAAATTTAAAAAACCAGAAGGTACATATGAAGAGATGGGGGACACTCTTGTTTGGAACTATTATAGAAGCTGGAACATCGCCGCAACCCCAACTGAACTAGATTCTTTAAAAGCCACAGGTCAATTTACCAGAGGCGGGAAAACATATAAAAAAGGCTGGTCTAAGAACGTTTCATATTTTGCAAAGGAAATGAAAAGTTTTGACGATACTGTAAAGGCATTGGGGACATAAAATATGGGTAACAGAAACAACAAAAGAGCAATACAAAACCTTCGAGGTGCTGCCCGTGAGAGAGTAGAACAAGAAGAGTACAAAAGAAACCTAGCCAACCAAGGATACGGAGCAGGTACGAATAATCAGAAAGGTAGAAAGGAAAGAAAAGGGGTCATTTGTCCCGCGAAAGCAACATCCCAGACGCCATACCAAACTTCTTCTCCCGGTGTTACAAGAGTGTACATTAAGGGCGGAGGACACGATCAATTTTTTGATCACCATACTGATATTGTAGACCCAGAGAACGAAGAGTGGAAAGGTTATGATACCGCAAAGAGAACAGAATTGGCCTCTATGGCAAACGATATGGTTCCTTTCTTAGTTTCCAATTTGGGACCAGCAGCATCTGATGGATCCAACAACGTAGAAGTCTCTCTTGATGTAGAGGCTGGCTCTTATACGGGATTCAAAGGGGACCCTTCACATGGTGTCCATGCCCACTTAAGAGTACAAGGAAATATCAATGGACCTTCGTTTGTGCCTTCATCTGGGGTTCAAGGCGCACAAGATCAATTTCGTAAGAAAGGGGTTACTCCGGTGCTCAAGCCATCAAGACCAGCACCAGAAGTAATAGAGGCAAAAGCTAAAAGCTACGATGAATCACAAGATTTACCAAACAAACCGAATCACTTTGCCAGATTTGCAACAGAGATGCACCCAGATTTTGTCCCTTACGCCAAGGCGGTTATTTTTGACCTCTGGGATCAACTTAAGGCGTCAGTGGTTCTTAATTCAACACTTAGAACAGTCGCTAAGCAAAAAGAGATGTATGAGTATGTAAGAGATTGGAGAAAGGCAAACCCTGATAAGAGAAACGCTTCTGGGAAACATTTGCCTCCGGGCTATGGTGGGGCCCCGGCAAAACCGGGACACAGTAAGCACAATTTGGGTGTTGCTATCGACTTTAACGCCACAATAGGTAGCAAAAGATATTCTTCCAGCGACCAGAAGGCGATTTGGGAAGCATCAGAAATACCTAGGATCATAAAATCAAATGGATTAAGATGGGGAGGGGACTTCTCAACAAATTATGACCCAATCCACATGGACTTACCAGTCAGCAATAAAGTAAGATCTGCAATTGTTGCCAAAACAGAAAAAATTACAGATCCACTATTGGTTGTCGATGCGTTGTCCGATATATCTCTGACCACAGGTGCAGATAATACGGCTACAGACAACTCAGTGCCAATTTAAGGAGAAAGATATGGGAAAAACAGCAACAGGTGCAGGAACACAAAAGGCATACTCTACTAGAGGACTTAGTGCCGCTGCCAGACTTAGGTTTAAAACACAAAGAAAAAAAGATCATCAAGCGACTCTCGATGGTAGGAGTTATGATGACGCCACAATGGTTGGTGCTGTGACTATGCCACTGCGAGCGGAATCACCTAGTGGTACGAATAACCATAACAACGATAACAGCAGTCTTATACGAGTTGATCCGAGTAACAATTTTCCATGCTACATTACACCAGACGAACATACGCTAAACATGGCATCTGGGGAAAAAGAATTAATTTTCAACTCAGATCAGCAAAAAATTGCAAATGATATGCTGCCCCTTCTGAACATAACAGGTCATCAGAACATTGCGAATGTCCAATCGGGCCTTAAGGTTTCTATGGAATCATATGGACCCTTTAGTCTTAATAGTTTGAGGGTCAAAACAGCCTATGACAAGGCTGCGGACCCAGAAGCCATCGGTACTGGAGGATCTACAGCAGATAAATTTGGAAGCGGGAATCCTCAGCCGTTACGATAAGGAGCAAAAATGGATATAATAAAAGACAGGTCAGAAGATCACATGTATGGCCAAACTCCCAAAGAGTTAAAACAATTAATTGATAAGGGAGTTAAACAAGGTGAAGGAAACACTTTGGACACAAATATAGCAATCCCATCTTATGAAGTTGCCGGCAACGAATGTGTCATAGGTGGGCCTTCCACAAATCATCAAGCAGCCGACGTTCAACTAAAAAATGTCAACGCTATGATAACTTTTGGATACGATAGACCTTCTCATCTGTTCTCTGGATATGGAGGTCGAGGTGGGAATAATTGCTCAACAATTGACATATGTGCAGGACTAGCATCTAATATGCGAAAAATAGGCGGAAGCGCCTATAACCAAAACAATGTTGTTGGTAAGATCTTCGCAGCGGATGCCTCAAGAATTTACATAAGTCAAAAAACAGATGTGGATCACAATTTTGGACTTCCTACGACTGATAACTCTGTTAAATCCGAAGGTAAAGCAGCAATCGCAATCAAATCAGATCATGTAAGGATAATTGGCACTAATAGTATTAAATTGTGTGCGGTACAACAAGCCGCTAAAGGAGTGGGCTTAACTGGAGAAAAAAATGCACAAGGGGGCACAAACATGGGGGCAAGTGTTATCGAATTGATCGCTGGAGATGTAAATAGGTTGCAACCTGTTGTCAAAGGAACTCAATTGCTAGAATGTTTGAAGAACATTTATGAACATATAGGTAAACTCTACCAGAGAATGTTGGAAGACAGTACTGATACCTTACAATTTCGAGCCCAAAATATCGTCGCTTTTCACCCCAGTACACCAGTTGTGACATTTCCTGACCCTATTTCAGGTATTACTTCTGCGTTGGGCATACCAAACACAATCTTTTCTGTTGTTGACAGGGTTTCCACATGTTTGAACTCAGAATTAGACAAAGCAGAGTTTTTAGGTTTAGGGCCTAGTATGCTTGGAGACTCAGGAAAAATGGCTATCGCCGGTTCGAAACCGGGCCTACAAAAAAAGACTAAAGACTTTTCTATGAAGAGTGAAAAATATATTTTAAGTACCAATGTATTTACTACCTAAAAGGATAAAAAATGGCTGAAGAGAAAAACCCAAAACACGTCGACTATACGAAAGTCCAGTCTCCAATATGTGAGATACCATATGACGGTGAACTACCAGAGGTACCGGAGTATTGCCCGACATGCATAATTGACGAGAACGCTCCCAAAAGAAACTGGTGGAACGAATTCAACCCTTATTTGGAAAAAAGCACCTGCGAGTATTACATTCCAGTACAAGTAAACGCTGAGGGTCGTTCGTACAACACTAGAGAACTAAGGGACGTAAAGGTGCCCTTTAACGTATTTAAATACTCTTATTTAAGAAACGGAATCAGATTGGCTTTGAAGTTTTTCAACAAAATGTCGGATGATCAAATAGTTTGTGCAAAGATACCAGAAGACGAACTGGCATCAGGTCAAGTTAACTCAAAAACAGTAAAAAAGCATTTATATAAAGATAGAGAACTTTGGGAACATTTGGGCGGCTTTTACCTACAGGACACCTACCAAGATAAAAATGGAGACATTTTTAAAATCCAAGAAGCTAATATAGATTTGATAAAGAAGTTTCCTGAGATCACAAATCCGAATGCCTTGGAGATGTTTGCATATATTAAAGATTATCATCTAGGAAACGGCATGGAGCCTTTAAAGATGTTGGTTGCGATTCCTGCTTATGTGTTTGACAATGTCCCCACAAGCTTGGCAGCAGCACTAGGCACCCCAGAAGAGGAAGACCCTGAAGATGAAGAAACAGACGAGTATACGTTAAAAAACGAGGTCATCTTGAAAGGGGCTACTCTTAAGCAAGATTTAACTACTTTGTATCGTACCTTTGAGGCGTGGGAAAAATACCAAGCATTATTTTACAATGTAAACGCAGGAAGGGTAAAGCAAAAATCTCTTTCTAATCCAGAAAAATCAAAAAACTTTTATTTTGCCCTAGTGACTCCTGATGTTAAAAGTTTTAGAGGGTGCTTGGAGCAGTTGTTGCTTGACAATGGGTATTTCCTAGGAAAAGAAGGAAAACATTCAGCAGAGGAAGTAAAGATTACCTTTGGGAACCCAACTAAGACGAAGCCCTATAGAATAAAAAAGGTTGAAGCAAAATATCCTAATTGCGAGTTTAGACCACTTACGATTAATTTCCAAGACTTTTTGTCCAAGCCAGCAATGCAAGAACCGACTGTACTAAATTATATTGCTCACATGCCAGAATCTATGCCATTTATCACGGAAATGGAAGATACTCCATGGCTTGATTGGGTACAAAAGTTTTCATATCCACAAGTTGAAATTTCTTTTGGAGACGCAAACCCTTCTGATGTTCCTTGTTTGGAAGCCACAACAGAACCAAATCAGGTAGATGATGCTCTTTTTAAATGGGAGTTTGACGCCGGCACGATGTTTGAGTGGTTATACGCTCAAATGAATTGCAAATCTATTCAAGACTTGCAGGACTATGACCCGTTTAAAGATATAAACGAATTGCAAAGCAAATTTAAAGATTTAATTGAAAATTTTCAATTTACTGATAATGATATAGTAGCAGAGTTATTTGGCCTACCTATGGATTTAAAAGCTATGAAGGCTAAAAACTTTTCTCTTGGAGAGTTCCTCGAAGGTTTACTGAGTAGGCTCACTATATGCAATTTTATGGCTTTATTGTTGGAAATATTGAAATGTGCATTTGCCGGCTTTTCTTTGACTGAGTTATTGAGAATCTTAGCAGAAAGAATCTTACTGGCTATCCCTGCCGAGATGTTTAAGGAAGTTTACGGGTGGTTCGAGGGACCCAACTACACTCTGGTAAGTCTGGTACCCAGCAATGCAGCTTTTCGATTAGGAGGCTTTACAACACCCCCGTGGGATTACCAAAAAGAAATACAAGAAGAAGTAGATAAAGGGAATTACTGGAACTGGACCCAGAAAGCTTATGAGAAGTCTCAGGAAGATGCTCCAGTAGAAGAATCAGATGAACCGCTTGAATTGGATGACGCACCGCAGGGATCTGGTGGAAGCGCATACACAACAAACGATGCTCTCTATGATGTCGGCGGCGGTGACCGAGACGCCGAGAATGCTGCCGACGATATTATAGATACTTTTGATGGCGGCTTGCCCGGTCTTAAAGTTGGTGGTTGGTGGGGTTTGTATCAAAACGAAACCGACTTGGAAAGAGCCTATGGAATGGTAGAGGATCCAAAACCTAAAAAGCCGACATATATAGAGGTTGTAGCAGCTTGGGTTGACGAGTTTATGAAGGCTATTGGCGATGAAAACGCACTGGATGACCTCATCAAGCAAATATCGAAAATGGATGGCGCGGGTGCGGT
>MDSZ01049389.1_pt1 | contig 26198 bp, 20 predicted proteins | sample 811201 | NCBI WGS metagenome assembly MDSZ01 (sample SAMN05326647, study PRJNA326480) | marine metagenome | isolation source: seawater | place: Indian Ocean: North | collected 2010 | reverse complement strand
GACTCAATTTGTCTGGGAAATGGGCAAGGATACGACCGGCCAGAGAAATGTCCTTTAGCTCATACTTGATGTCGGCAGAGGAGGTAAAGGCCCCAAGGATGGGGAGCAGGGAACGGGTGGCGAGAGCGGGTGCTTCGTCGGTAAGGGTGTAGGCAATGGTAGTCATCGTTTTCGTAAATAAATATGCAAACGATACAACATAGCCATGCACCTTCTGGGTGCAACGATCAACTCACTGAGGAAGAGTGAAGAAGGAAGAGCGAGAGGTGAAGGGTGAAGAGTGAAGTTGAAAGGATAGGATTCTTTTAAGGCTTAGTTTAGGCTGGAAGTGAAGAGACGGCGGAAGGAATATAGTTCCTTGTCATACTCCACATCAGGCACGATCCACAGGTTGCGGAAGGATACTCCGGTGCCCTTATGATCCTGAATCATCAGGGGGCGTTTGCCATGTGCTTTGTAGGGCCCGCCCACTTCCCCATAAATCCAGGCATCGTTGTGAATCAGATGCCCATTGTGATGTACGGTCAGCCTCATGGGCTCGGCAAAAGAGCCATCTTTTTGGAAGATGGGTGCCTTGTACAAAATATCATAGGACTGCCAGTTGCCCGGTGCCCGACTGGCATTAACCAGGGGTGGGTGCTGCCCGTAGACCGCCCCGCAGGAACCATCGGCAAAGGTATCATTCTGAAAACTGTTGAGCACCTGCAGTTCATAAGCGGACATCAGAAAGATTCCTGAGTTTCCATAGAGCTGGCTTTTGCCCTCGTATTCCGATTCGGAGGCGGGGTCGAAACGGAATTCTAGATGGATCTGAGCATCCCCAAATTCCTGTTTAGTTGGGTTGTTCCCCTGACCACGGGGCATTGCCCCTTCTTTATCAAATTTCCAGTTTGGGTTTGTCCATTGATCCGTATCCAGCACCAATGCATTGGCAGGTTTTTCCACCTTGCACTGTGATTGCGGTAGAGGAGCGACTACTGGGGGGAGGGGACGTGCCTTGTCGTTACGGGACCAACTGGACCCGGCGAGCGACCAGCCAACATTGCGTCCGGGTTTGGGTTCCTTGGGCGGACGAAGATGGTTAACGGTGTAGTAGATGGTATTGAAATCTAAGGGGGTTGCCTCGGTGTTTAACTGGCCGGGGAACTGAATCGCATAGACCCGGTTTGTTTCAAGGGGGACATCGAAGGTCACAGTTTTCCGGTCTTTGGAGAGTTTATAATTGGTAACTTCCAAATTCTTTTCCTCCACCGGTGGGGAACCATAGGTGCTGTAATAATGGTAGCTCCAGGATTTGACCACCGGGGTCATTTTCTTACCGATTCGCTGGGTGAAATTTACCGAGAATCCGGAGCTGGTCAGGCTGGTGGAGTGCAGGGCAAAAGGAATGGTTTTCCCATCCCACTGGGCATACTGAATAGCAGTTCGCTTTCCGCCCTTGCTGAACCATCCACGGCCCACCTGGGCGGACCATAACCTGCCCTCTTGGTCGAAAGACATTTTTACCGGGCCACTCTCAAGACCGCGCAGGAAATCCACACACCAGCCCTGGTACTCCCCATTTACTTTTTCCACACCGCATCGGAAGTAGTTGGACTGGCGCTGATCTCCCAGAAACATCTGCCCGGCAAAGGGACCGAATTTCCCTTGCGTGGTATCCCATACCGGACTGCCCGGGGAATTGGCAATTACCTCCCGTACCAGCCAGACAGCGGGTGGTGTGCGGAGCTTTTCAAAATCCGATGCGGTCTGGGAAAGGACTTTTTCTTTTGTATAGTCCGCCCGGGCTGGCAGGGAAGCGGGATGGCCATAAAAATTTCCTTCGCGTACATGATAGAGGGTACAGTCCGCCACCCAGTCCCCCTGGTTGTCGGTGATAAATATTTCATCCTCCGGACTGATCCCAATGCCACAGGGAGAACGGAACCCAGAGGCTAAGGGTTGAAAGTGGCCCTTGCGGTCCGAGCGGTAGACCCACCCACGCCAGGGTGCATTGTAGGACATATTGCCCCCGCCCTTGCCGAATGGTTTCCCGTCGGGTACGGTAAATTCTCCCCGGGCTCCGAGATTGAGGGATGCATATTTGCGCCCCAGCGAGTCCATCACCGGACCGAAGTGGTATTCATGATACTCCCCGGATATACCAAACTGATCGGTCACTGTTTCATAGCGGTCACAGACACCATCCTTGTTGGTGTCGATCAAGCGGGTGAGCTCGGGTTTTTGCCCCACATAGTAGGCGTCTTCTTTTGGGTCATAGAGGATACCGTTGGGTTCCATTAAATCCTCAGCAAATTTGATCCATATACCACCTTTGCGTTCCCATACCTCTCCCTCCCAGGTGGCAATGGCGAGGGTGCCGTCCGGTTTGTGGCAGATCCCGAGCACACTCACTGCACCACGGGGCAGGGGAACTGTCTCCACTTTGTATCCAGCCGGGATTTGAGCAAAAGCAAGGGATGTGAAAATAAGAAACAGGGCTGAAAAAATTGTTTTCATAGTAATTGGAAAGATGTTCTATTGCAGGGTCACGGTGAAGGAATCTGTACCCTCAGGGGAGACGGTGAAGTTTTTGTTCATCCCATCGACAAGGGAGGAAATAAGCACGGAATCTCCCTTTGTTTCGTAGTGGAGCAGGTTGAATTCCTTTCCTTTCAGTACGGTACCACCTGCACCAGCAATTTCCTGCCCCTTGGCTACGGATTGGTTCTGGCTACGATTATCAAGGGATGGGGTCTGGTTGACCAGGGCGGATTTCCACGCCTTGAGAATCTGACCACTGGCACTGTCATAAGCCACCATTACCTGGTTGGGCAACAAGACAAGAAGGGTGCGTGGAGGCAGTCCATCGATCCATTTGCGGATCACTTTTGCCTGAGATCCCGGGCGGATGATTTTTGGGATGTTACCCTCCAGACTTTTCCCGGTGAGCATCCAGAATCCGCCCCCCACCTTTCGCAGACGGGCATTAAATCTCATGCTGTGCCCGGTTGGTTCCTCATGAAGAACTTCCAAATCATGAATGCCAGCGTCCAATTGAAATTGTTTACTGAAGTATGTGTCCCTGCTTTTCTCCACATTGGTGTAGTGCATCTCTTCACCGTTCAGCCAGATGGAGGTACGCCCATGAAGATTTACTTCAAAACGGTACTTGCCCGATTGTTTTATAAATATTTTGGACTGTCCACGAAGAACACCATCAAATGCTCTTTTGGTGTAGAGAAAATTTTCCGGCAGGATTCCCTGCGAGTCCGATTCCACTGAATCAAAAAGCTCCGGGGTTAACCGCTTGCCCTTAAAATAATCCCGGGAGTAGAGAGAACGCAGGGTCTGACGGTTTCCTTCCTGTCTGTCCAAAATAAAGTCGGTCACCGCCTGCCGGTCCTCCTCGGAGTAGACATATTCATAGGCAATCATCTCCGTGCCGGTTATGCCCTTGGTGATGGACCGCATGATTGCATCGGAGGTATCCCCATGCTTCCAGTATGCATCGACCAGGCTTGGCCCAATTCCTCCATCGAGGTTGGGACCATGGCAGGTCACACAGATCTGGGAGTAAATTTCAAATCCACGCTGGGTTTTGTCCTGTGCAAAAACCAGGTGAGTAAGAACTAGAATTGCCGATAGTGGCAGGAGGGTTAAATATTTGGTCATAATTGAATGAAGATCAAATCATTGCTCATCAGAAAAAATCAAGAAACAAAGTTATTTTAGAGGTTATATGTTATTTAATACTCCCAAGAGAGTAAAATTGTGACATAAAAATTATAAACAGGATTGAAAAATTTCATGTTTCGGAAATTAAACTTTTCTCTTGTTTTGAGGATTTAAATTGTATTATTTTACAAATGTGAGGACTAAAGGATTAACATGTGTATTGATCTCTTTGTTCTTACTGAGTAACTCTGATGCAGCCATCGATATAATTTTCGATTATTCTTACGATACCGGGAATTATTTCGGGGATGAGCAACGATACATCATGGAGCAGGTTGCCTATGTTTTTGAGTCGAGAATGGGGGGAGAAAGTTTTGCTTCCACAAATCCTTCAGATTATGGCTTGAATGCTGGTAGTGGGTTTAACACCTACCTCAGTTTTACTAACCCAACCACGGGGGCAAATGTTACACCTGCATTCGGAAGTACAACAAGCGATGGAAATGTAATCGGGCAGGCAAACGAATTAGTCATTTTTTTGGGAGCTCGATCATTAGCTGGAGCAACCCTTGCCACAGCAGGTGAGACAGGAATGGGCTATGGTGGCACTGCATCCTCTGAAGCCACGGCATGGATAAATGCTCTAAACAGCCGTGATACCACAACAAATTTCGATCCTCGAGCAGGTAGTTCTCAGGTAAACACAAACAAGACCTTTTATTTCGATACAGATTTGACGACCCACAATGATGCGGTTACTTCAGGCAAAGTCGATTTCTACAGCGTTATGGTACATGAAATTGGACATGTTATGGGATTCAATGATCATAACGCCTGGAATGCCAAAAAATCTGGAAACTTTTGGACGGGTGCTAATGCAAAGGCAGAATATAATGGACAAAATGTGCCTCTCTACAGTACCCCTCATTGGGACTTGTTGTCACCTAGTGGATCTTTGAATTCGGCAAATATTAATTGTGCCTGTCATCCTTCAATGCTTCCCTCCATAACTATAAATAAAAGAACTTCATTCAGTGACCTTGATTTTGCCCTGCTGAAAGATATTGGCTACAGCATCTCTGCCTCACCAACTGGTACAAATATTGGAGGTACATATACCGATCCTACTTATGGAGGAACTTACGATATTCCCGTGAGCATGACTTACAATGATTGGCTAGCTGGCGGCAACGGCGGCAACGGCGGCGGCGGCGGCGGCGGCGGTGGCGGCGGCGGATCTGCTGCTCCTGAGCCTGCCTATATTTTTACTTTGCTAGGCGGGGTATTGGCGTTTCTTTCAGGGCGGAAAAATTTTGGGAAGATAAAAAGCCTCCTGAAGCTCGCATGAGCCTGCTTTTCAGGCTTACTTTATTTGGTATTCTTGTTGCACTTGCAGCCGGTAGTTTTTGGTTTTTCGAAAAGTCAAAGGCGGATGCCGAGTTTATAAGGGACAGGTATGTTGCCTGTTTAGAAAAATCGATTTCCCAACCCGGTGAAACAATTGATCAACTCATCTCATTGCTCAAAAATAACGAGAATTCAGATGATGAACTTATTTTGCTCTTTGAGCTTATCTTGGAATCACCGAATCATTCAATTGAGCCTTTGCTTTCGATTCTGGAAGAGAAGTTAATTGAACCATCCTCGACCATTGAATGGGAAATTATTGGTACATGTGTGCTTTACAGACAGGGAGAATTTGAGGCAGCGAAAGTTAAGCTTGGGCAAATATGTAAGAATAATCCGGCCAACCGGAGGGCAAATTATGAGTATCAAAAAATTAGGTGGATACTGGGAGGAATCGAAGAAAGGGTTGCGGCAAAACTTGCCTTATTTGAAATCGCTGAGCTCAAGGATCGATGGTCTTACAAAGCTTTACGGGTTTTAGCTTTTTCCTCGCCCAGGCCGGGTATCGTAAAAGATGATTTGATTCGTGCTCTCGATGATTTGTGCTCACATCCTTTGGTTACCTCTGAGGATTTTTTAAAAGCATCTGAGGTATTACTACGGGTGGATAGGGGAAGAAAATTTGACCAAGTGTTTGATGATATAAATTCAATGCTTGGGGAAAAGGTAAGTAGAGTGGATTTTGGTTATTGGTTAATTCAAAATGGCCAAGCCCAAAGAGCAATGGAGATCACTTCCGCCCAGGAGTCACAAACCACTGAGGATTTGTTTTTTATTCGTTTTCAAGCCCTGCTGGAAACAAACCAAACTGCGGTTGCACAGGATTTGTTTGAACAGGCTGCACATTTAAGCGAATCAAAAAAGTTACAGGCAAATGCATATTTGCAACTTAGCAAGGGGAGTGCTGGGGCTCTTAATCAATTTCTTGAAGGTGCCCAGGAACTCAACCAAGCCTCAACCTTACTTGATGTCGCACGACTGGCATTGCTTCATGGAGATGGACCCGTGGCATACCGGGCTTTTCAGGGAGCGTGGAAGATTAATCCCCTGCAATTTAATCTTTCTCAGGCAAATCAATTTCTCCAGGTGTCACTAAGCTCCAGAAACTCAAAGGAAGCTCATCAAATAACCAGGGAAATCCATCGAAGATATCCTGAGAAATTTGGAAATGCCAATAACCATTGCTATTTGTCTTTACTGCTGGGGGAGGACCTGGTGGCTCAAAAAAAAGAAGCTTTGCGTATAACCACTGCTTTTCCGGGTAATCCTGCCTTTCTTTCAACTCTGGCCCTGGCGGAACTTTTAAATGGAGACCCAAAGGAAGCACTTAGGGCGATGAATCAACGCGGTCCTGTACCTTTGAACCACGGTGAGAAAGCCCTGCTTGCGTGTATTCTTGAGGCCGCAGGTAATAAAGAGGATGCAGTGAAATTGGCCAACGGATTGGAGGAACACAGGATGCTCCCGGAAGAATGGAACATGTTAAAAAAATACCGCCTGGTTGAATCCCAATAAAAAAGTTCAGGTATTTGATTTTGCCAAAATTTTGCCCAGCAGGGAAAAGAGTTCATCCTTTGCATGTTGTTGGTTTTTTGAGCCTTTCACTGTTACCAGTAAAACTTTTCTTTCATAGGACAGTTTTCCGGATAGAAACCATTTTGATTTTTCAAGAATCGATGAGTTTTTAAACTCGAAGGATGCAATTCGCGAATCTAGGGCGAAGGAACCCCAAAAGACATTTAAGCCAGGATCTCCGTTCATTTGGTCAGGCTTGGAAAAATAATGCCTGAAAACCAAAGAAGAACCCTCATAATCGTAAGTCACCTCGGAATTGGATTCTAGGATTTTAACCCCGGTGTAACCCATGCAGTAATCAGGTGGGTGGTTGCGACTACACAGACTAGCTGCGGCCGATTCCGGGTTGTAGCCAAAGTGAATCGCTTCAATCCAGGCATCCGGGCCTGTGGAAAACTTCTTTTTTTCCCCATAATCAAATTGAAGCACATCTTTAATTCCCTGGGCAATTTGCTGCGTAGATTCGCCGAGGTCGACTGACCAGGTAAATTTTTCGGGCTTGGGGCACAACAAATAAAACCAGGAAATTGCAAAAAGCTGGGGAATGGAAAAGGCATACAGAAAGGATAATGACAGGGTAGTTTTAGGGGGTAAAAAATTTCCGTTGTCCGAGAGTTTTGAAGCCATCTCTTCCCCGGCCAACCTTTCCCGCAACAGCCACCCAATTGTTCCCAGAGTAAGCATGGAAAGAGTGACATAGGAGTTGCCCACAATGTCGTGCCATTGATCCTGGGTATCCGTTCCAAATTCAAGGGATAAGTAGGACAGTGAAAGGGCACGCAGAAAATTAAAAACCAGAGTGACAAGTCCGGCCATTATGATGATAAAGATGAACTTTCCCCAACTTAAACGAAAATAAACTGAGAGAAAGATAGCCAGGGATATCAGGTTTTGGAGGGAGCGAATCCCACTGCATGCCTGGTTTATTTTTACCATCTCTTCATCCACCAGGATTGCTCCCTGGGAGAGAACCGCTGGGAATCCCAAAAGGAGAAGACTCTCCGCAGTTAAGGAACTAACAATCTGAGTGAGTTCATAGACAACCGTTGTTTCCATCCCTGCCGGCCAAGGCAATGCGGTCAGCAAATAAAGACTTATGACGGACCATGACTGCGATGAGATCCTCAACTTGGTGTGGCGAATAAACAAGCCTGTGATCCAACAGATCGCAGCCATTTCAACCCATAATGGAATCCTCCAGAAAGGGTCGGGCTCTGCGAGCATTCGTGCAGGAAGGAACAGGAATGTACCCAGGACGATTGGAGTCCATGAATTAAGCGAGACATGATGGTTTCCTGTTCTTTCTCCAAAACGGTTCAGAATTAAGACAAGTGAGAGCAGAGGAACTGCCCATCCATGGGTGTAGTAACTTGCTTCGTTCCACCATAAACTTGTTCTTAATAAAAGAGATACCCAGGATGCCAGTAGGCAGATTGATGATGCCACGAAGGGAAAAGACTGAAACTTTTTATTCTCCTTGGAGAAGAGACTGGCTTTCATCGAGTCTTTGCCAAAGTTTCTTGCAGAAGTTTTTTTTCTGCATCAGTCAGCAGGGACAAATGTTCCATGGGTGACCACTGTTTAGAAAGTTCATAGTATTGGTTGCGGTGAAGAGTGAGTGCACCAATTAATCGCTGGGTTGGGCAGAGGGGAGGAGGTCGTTGAAAGTCTGTGCTTAATAAAGCCTGGGCACTGCCCGCTTCCTTTTTTTGAAGATAGCAAAGAGCCAGGGCAAAACGAACGGACTGGTTTTTCGGGTTTTTTGAAAAGGCGAGTTCTGCCCAGGAACTACACTTTTCAAGTTCTAAGCCATAGAGTGTTTTCTGAATGCATGTCTGGGTTTCTCCTGCCAAGTCGGCTATCGAATCTGGAAGTTCCGTCCTTCTGACAACATCCTGTAGTTTTTTATACTTCCCTAGGCGGTGGTATGAGGTTGCGAGCAGATATTTTATTCCAATACGGTGGGGATTTCTTCGTTCCATTTCTTCCAGAAAGCCCAATAAAAAATTTGGACTCTCAACAAAAGGCAGAAATAGCCTTACCGTGTCGAGTTCTTCATTACTGCAATGTGAGAGCATTTCCGCGAGCTGGCTCTCGATAAGTGCAGGCGTGGCAGGATCGGTTTGGCCAAGCAATAAATTAAAAAAACGCCTCTCGTTTAGGCTAAGTACTGGTGCGGTGGAAGAGATTAATTCCTGTGCCAGACTATTGTCCTGGGAATTTAATGCGGAATGAATCGTTTGAAAATATATTTCTTTGTAATCAGAAAAGTTTTGGTCATCAGGCAGCAATTCGTTCGCAGTTTGTGGCCTGCCGACTTGATTAAGCAGTTGAACCAACCTGTGAGTTCCATCCATTTCCAAAAGGCCCGGGAATTCTTCCTTGAGTACTTTAAGTAAGCCAACGCCATTGATCTTGTTCTTCCCGTAAAATGCATTCAGGCAGAGAACCGCATCATAAAGGGATGGTTTGTTTACTTTCCAAAGTTTTGTTGCCCATGCTTTTCTTTCTGTATCTGTACCCGTTTGCAATTGTAACAATCTACGTAAGGCTTCGTAGGAAAGGGGCGTGGACAGTTTGCTGGCAGATGTAAGGCTCTCTATTGCCTCCTCAATAAGGTATGACAGGTTGGATTGGAGACAGAGGTCCCAATAGAATTCAGAGAGTGGTGAGGAGAAAGGATGTTTTTGAAGGAAATCATAAGCCAGACGATAGGCATTGAACCTGCCATCATCACCCTGTTTTGAAAAAATGAGGCATTGGAAATATATCCTTTCGATCTCAGGAATTGTGCCGGATATTTTCTCGAACCAATCCTTGCTTTCGGCGAGGTTTCCATTTTGCAAGGCTGACTTTAAGTAGACCGAACGATCGGTGAAATTGGCATCCGGATGATGTGCTAAAATTCGCTGCCAAGTGAACAGCCTTGGATGTTTCGATTCTTCGGCAGTTTCAATCAATGTCTTCAACGCGGAGAGGTTTTCCGGTTGGAGAAGGTGTGCAGCTTGTGCAGTAAGTAATGCGGTGTAGGTATCTCCGTTATGAAGGGCTGCTCTTGCGGTCTTGTTGAAGCGGTGAAATTTGTACTCTTTTAAAAGAGGATAGCCAAAGAAGTAAGCTGGCACACCGAGCAATAAGGATAGGAATGTTAGGCCAGTTACTATGACCCACCACGGCCTTTTGGGCGACTTCAGTGCAAACCAAAAGTGACGGGCAGAAATTTTGGGCAAAAGTCTAAATCTTGGAAGTGTAGTTTTTTCTTCCTTTCTGGTAAGCTTCCAAATCAAAAATTTGGAGACGGATTTAATGGAAAAATTTTTCCGGTATGCTCCAAAGGAAACCTTCCATGCCTTCCATTTTTTTCGAAGAGTATTCTTCCAATATCTTTTCTTAAAATATGGATTCATAAGTTTGAATTTTAGCTAAAGACTTATTCTTTCGTTAAAAAGATAGCCATTGTCCGTGGCAATGTACACTCATTTGCTCACAGATAAAACAAACAATTGGGTAGTTAAAACCGGGTGAGGGGTTTTCATAGTGTCAAAGAGAAGATTGATCATAGAAACTCCCAGGTTTCTGCTTAAAAACAAATTGCCTGAATTTATTGAAGCAATCCTAACCTTTACCTTGCTTGAGAAATTTTTGGTAATTAGGTTGTGAAATGCCTTCTATGAAGTTTTGGAATTCAAACAAAGTTATTGGACTGTTGTATCTATACTTTTTTTCAGGAATTTTTTTGTGGGCAAACGAATGGATGTGGCACGGTTCATTTCCATGGATTTATTCTTATCAGGATCAGGAATGGAAATATTGGCGTACCGGGAATGATGGTCGTTTTTATCAGTGGAGCCAATCCTCAGGCGGTTGGCAAATTTACAACGATGGTCAAGGCTTATGGCAGAATTTAGACGCCCCGGATTTGAACAATACAAAATGGCAGGTATGGGAAGAAAATTCATCCAGCTATGGTGGGGTTTTCACATTGGAAAAGATAAAGGCTGCGATTTTTGCCTCTGAGTCCTCCCTTGATCTAAGCTACCAAGGAATTGAGGATTTATCTCCCCTGGCGGAGGCCCCGCACCTGCGTGAACTCTTCTTGCAGGCGAATTCAATATCAGACCTTTCCCCGCTGCAAAACCTCACTAATTTAGAAGTTCTTCACCTTAACTCCAATCTTATCACCGATCTCTCACCGTTGAGCAACCTGCTCGAGTTAAAGGAATTGTATCTCGATGATAATCCACTCGATGATTTATCCCCCCTGTCCGGGCTTGGTCGGCTGCTTCGATTAAGCCTGGCAGATGCCGGGATATTATCGGTTAATTCATTGGAAGGACTGAGGTTGCTTGAGGAATTAAACATTCGTGCCAATTCGATTAGTTCGATCCAGGCACTTGGCGATTTAAATAAATTAAAGTTTTTGGACATCGGTAATAATAACATATCTGATCTCTCCCCGATTAATAATTTCAACAATTTGTCTGTTCTTTACGGTGAAGATAATAACATAACCAGTATTTCCACCATTCCCGAACTTCCTGGTCTGAAGGAACTAAACCTCGCAAATAACCAAATTTCTCAGCTTGCCGCACTGTCGGAGATTGACCCATCCATGACTTATCTTTGGTTGGCAGATTTCTCACAAAACCAGATTAATGAATTGCAGGGAATAGAGCATCTGCAAAACCTGCGAATTCTTGCCCTTTCGCAAAACGGGTTTTCTGATCTTTCGGCTCTTTCGCAAATGAACGAGCTATCCACTCTGTTGATTGACTTTAATGGGGTTGCTGATTTGAGCCCTATTTCGAACTTGCCCAAACTGCGCGGACTTTATGCTAACAACAATCAATTAAGTGAAGATACCTCTGCTGATCAAATGACCCAGTTAGTTGAGTTGTATATGTTCGACAATAATCTTACCGATGTTCGCAAAAATGAGATCCAGGCAGCTTTGTCAGATGTAAAACTTGAGCTTTAGTTTTTCTCTTCCCGCTAGTGCTTGACTAAAATGAATAGGCAAGTTTAGTGGTACTAATGAGGTTTATTCTTCTGGCTTTTACTGTTTTCTTTTCCTCGGTATGGGCAGAAGAGAATGTGATATCACAAGCTAGGTTTTTCAGGCTTCTTAAGATCAAGCCCACCGATGAAGATGCGGCTCCATTTGGTGGTTTAAATACAGTAGTAATAACTCATCAGGCTCTGTTGGGGAAAAAGAAGAAACTCGAATTTGCTGATGTGGGAATCAAGGATTTGCGTGCTTTTTCATACCTGAGTGATTTGGAATGGCTCCGGTTGTCGCACAATCCGGTTTTCGATTTATCTCCGTTGGCAAAGCTAAAAAATTTACAGGTCCTTAGTTTATATGGAATTCCAAAGTCGAAAAATGTTTCTTCCCGGATTTCTGACCTGAAACCTCTGGCTGGACTTAACAATCTATGGAGTCTGGCACTGGATGAACATTCCATTAGCGATCTTTCTCCTATTTCAAGCCTTTCCAATCTTCGCACACTTTATATCACCAACAATGAGGTCTCGGATGTGAGCGATCTCTCTGTGCTTACCGGTCTGAAAACCTTATTTCTTTCCTACAATGATATCAGTGATATTTCCCCGATTTCTGCATTAAACCAACTGGAATGGCTGAGGTTGTCCTCCAATAAAATATCTGACCTATGGCCAATTTCGGGATTGTCCATGCTGGAACAATGTTATCTGGAAAATAACCAGGTTTCCAATCTCGCTCCGTTGGCCAATTTGAAGCAACTAAGAGAGCTAAAACTGGGAGGAAATAAGATTAGAAATCTTGATCCTTTGGCTGGCCTTTTTTACATGCGGGAACTGCACTTAAACCACAACAGGGAGGTCGAGGATATTTCAGCACTTGTTGGAATGCGTCAGTTGCAGGTTTTAAACCTCGCTCATTGCCATGTCAGTGATCTAACTCCGCTCTTAAACACGAGGTCCTTACGAATGCTGACCCTGAAGGGTAATCCATGTGATGAAGCACAAATATCGCGGCTCAAAGCGGCTTTGCCGAAATGTGTGGTAGTTTACCTTTAATGGAAAGTTTTGCGGGAGGTTTCCACGCCATTGGCAAATGACCGCACATGTTCAACCCGTCCATCTTCGAGGTACCTGGTGAAGGTGCCATTGCCATCAATTACCATGGATTCTTCACAGGCTGAGCCATTGGGGTGCCATACGGAAATCTTTTCAAGGTGCCCCATCTTGTTTAGCGAGCGGCTGGCGAGTTGACCGGAGGCATAGTACTCTGTCCATTTTCCGTCCACTTCCCCATCCTTGGTCTGCCCGATTACCTTTATCTTTCCATTCGAGTGCCATCCCAAAAAGGAGCCATGGACTCGGTCCTCGGTCCAATAAACTTCTGATATCTTTGTCCCGTTTTCATCCCAGGACATCCACAACCCTTCTTTTCTACCATTTTTTAAGTATCCAAGCTCTTTGAGATGATCCTGCATGTGAGTGGATTTTGCCCAACCGGTAAAGGGACCTCCCTCTTTATCCACCCAAAGATCAAACATGCCATACATAAATTTCCGATCCAGGGATTTTAGGTTGACCGCATCATTTTCCGCCTTGGCAAAAATATCAGATTCAGAAAGGTCTGGAACCACCGAGCAAGAGCCCAGAAAAAGCACATTTAATAAAATAACAATCTTTTGCATGGGTTTGGTTTTCTTTTTATGCATATTTAAAGGGAAACTCATGTTGTCGGAAAGGGTAATGTCATTGATTGAAAGATCGAATTTTTGTATTCTGCCTGGATGATTTTTATTCGTGAGGTTACTCTCTCCTACGGTCACAAGAAATTGTTCAACGAAATCTCGGAAACAATTGGTCCGCGTGACCGGATTGCTCTGGTTGGCTCCAATGGTTCAGGGAAAACCACTCTCTTGCGCATGCTTATGGGGGAAGTCAGTCCGGACGAGGGAGGCATTGAAAAGCCTGATTATGCTACTGTGGGTTACCTTCCTCAGGACGGAGTGCATGCATCGGGTGGTACGGTTCGTGAAGAGGCAGGCAAGGCCTTTGCCGGAGCTGCCGAACTGCAAGCAAAATTGGATGAGGCCGAGGCAAAACTGGCGGAGTTGGATCCGGAGGACGAGGAGTTTTATGACCTGATTGATTTGATGGGAGGCTGGGAGACCCAGTTAGCCAGTTTTGAGCCGGAAAAAATGAATTCTCGAATTGAGAAAGTACTCATGGGTATGGGGTTTTCCAAGGAGGATCTCGACCGGCCGGTCGATGAGTTCTCAGGTGGTTGGCAAATGCGAATTGCCCTGGGGAAGCTGCTTCTGCAGGGTCCGTCCTTGCTCATTTTAGACGAACCCACCAATCATTTGGATGTGGTATCCCAGAATTGGCTGGAACATTATCTAAAGGGGTACCAAGGCTCCATCCTTGTGATTTCTCACGACCGGGCTTTTCTGGAAACCGTGACCGAGAGGACAATTGAATTAAAACTTGGCACCCTCAATAGCTACAAAGGAAATTATACCTTCTATCTCAGGGAGAGTGCCGCCCGCCTGGAACGTCAGCGCAAGGCATACAATAACCAGAAAAAAGAAATTCAAAAAGAGAAGGAATTTATCAACCGTTTTCGTTCCAATGTGAAAAAGGCTGCAATGGTACAGAGCAGGATCAAAGGATTGGAAAAAATGGAACTGGTCAAACCGGAAGCCGAAGAAAAGAAGATTTATTTCCGTTTCCCTCCCTCGCCGGCAGCCAGTCAGAAGGTTGTTGAGCTGGAGGGAATGACCAAAACCTACGGGGAAAATGTGGTCTTTGATGGCCTTGATCTGCGCATTGAAAAAGGTGACCGAATTGCGGTGGTCGGAGTCAATGGAGCAGGTAAATCCACCCTTGCCCGGGTCCTTGCAGGGGTGGAGCCATTTCAGCAGGGTGATCGGGATATTGGGGTAAACACAGTGATCGGTTATTTTGCCCAGCACCAGGCTGAGGAACTAAATCCGGCCAACGAGGTTTTAGCGGAGGTGGAAGAGGTCTGCGAAAATAATCCGGATGCGAACCCTCGGGCGGCTTTGGGTGCTTTGCTCTTTAGTGGTAATGATGTTTTTAAGAAGACATCTGTCCTCTCCGGCGGAGAGCGTAACCGGGTGGCACTAGCCAAGCTGTTGATGAAGCCGTGCAACTTTCTGATCATGGACGAGCCAACCAACCACTTGGACATACGGAGTAAGGAAGTCTTGCAGGAGGCATTGAACCTGTTTGAGGGAACTGCCCTGATTGTCAGTCACGACCGGTCTTTTCTCGATGGTGTGGTCAATAAGGTGCTGGAGATTTCCACCCGCAAAGCGATGATGCTCACCTGTAATGTGACCGAGTATATGGAACGGTTGGAAGTGGACGAGTTTTAAACAGTCTTGTTTCTATCGCAAAAATTTTAAGGCAAGAAAACCACCCACCAGTAAAGCCCCAAAGACGAGGGCAATAAGGTTAAAGTGCCTGTCAATTTTTTGTTTCATTGGTTCTCCAAATTTTGCCACCAATGCAGCCACCAGAAAAAAACGGGCAGACCGGCTTACTGCTGAAGCCAGAATAAAAGGGGCAAGGGCCATCCCCAGTACCCCACTTGCAATGGTAAAAATTTTGTAGGGAATCGGGGAAAACCCGGCAAGAAATACAAGTGGCCAACCCCATTGGGCATACCATTCCTTCAGGCGTGCAAATTTCTCCTCGGTGAATCCGGGCACATACTGGAAAAACCAGGGAGCCATTATATCCCAGGCAAACGCCCCGATTGCATAGCCCGCGAGTCCACCGAGCACCGAGGCAACTGAACAGATCAGGGCGAAGTAAAAAGCTTTCTTAAGGTTGCCCAGGCAGAGGGGAAGCAACAAAACATCGGGTGGGATAGGAAAGAAGCTGGCCTCGGCAAAGGAGAGCAGGCCGAGCCAAAGGCCGGATAGTCTGCGTTCGGCCAATGAGAGTGTCCAGTCGTAGATTCGACGAAGCGGGTTTTTATTTTTTTCCATCAATTGAATTAATGCACAGTGGAAGCCTCACCAGGCAGTTTGGCAAGGTAGGGAAGTTCCCGGTACCGGCCGGCATAGTCCAATCCATACCCCACCACAAATTCATTGGGTATGGAAAATCCTACCCAGTCCGCCTGAAGCCCATTGCTCCTTCTTTGTGCTTTGTCAAGGAACACGCAGGTACGGACAGACTCGGGTTGGAGGGCTGCAATTTCATTGATCGCCTGCTCCATGGTCTTTCCGGTGTCGAGAATATCATCGACTAATAAAACATGCCTGCCCCTGAGGTCCGATTTTAAACTACCGGTAATACGGGGGGGCGATTCGGGAGAAGTGGAATCGCCATAGCTTGATATGCGCAAACAGTCCAACTGAGTGGGGACCTTGAGCAGTCGTAGGAGATCAGCTGTAAAAATGATCGCTCCATCCAATATAGATACCAGTAGGATATCTCTGTGCTCATAGTGTTGGTTAATGTCCTGTGCCAGAGCGTGCAAGCGTTCTGCTATCCGGTCGGCGGAGAGGAGCTCAATAGGTTGAGACTGGTTTTTCATACAGTATGAACAAGCTGATTAATACTTGACTGAGCGGAGGATGCATAGCCGCCCCCAAACAAATTGAAATGATTGAGCTCATGGTAGAGATTATACAAAGTTTTTCTTTGCTTAAAGCCCGAGTCGAGCGGGAGTTCGCGTTCGTAGGCATTATAAAACGAGGAGGAAAATCCACCAAACATATAGGTGAAAGCCAGGTCTGCCTCCCGGTCCCCATAGTAAGACGCCGGATCAAAAATAAAAGGATTTCCCTTGCTGTCCTGACTGGCATTCCCTCCCCACAAATCTCCATGGAGCAAAGAGGGGTGGGGGGAGTAGTTATAGAAAAAGGAATCGAGGGAATCGAGCAGGGTTTGGGAACCCTCAAATTTTCTGCCTTTGCGGGCGGCAAGTTCAAACTGATGAACCAGGCGGTGGTCCCGATAGAAAGATACCCAGTCATCCGAGCGTGGGTTGGGCTGGGGGGTGGCTCCGATACAGTTGTCCATGCTCCAGCCAAAAAAGGGCTGGTTTACCCGGTGCAACCTGGCCAGTTGTGTGCCGAGTTCTGCCTGTCCAGCGGATGAGGTTGCTCCCTCCTCAATATATTCAAGCACGAGGTATGCCTGGTCACTTCCCGTACCGTATGTGATTACCTCTGGTGCCCGGACGGTTTGGGTGTTTTTGATTTCAGTCAGGGCATGTGCTTCTGCCTCAAAAAAGGGAAGAAACGACGGCTGGTTTATTTTGATAAAGTATTGGCGTTCATCCTCTCCGGTTATGCGGGATGCCTGGTTGATGCATCCACCAGCAATGGAGGACGATGACGCACTGCGGAAAGTGCAACCGGTGGCATCGGAGATGGCATGCTCAATCTCGTTCATTCTGGAATAAAGCCGATTATTGCTGTTTTTCGAGCAAGTGATCGAGCAGACGGGCACACCCATCATCCAGTAGATCCAACACCTTTTCAAATCCGGAGGGTCCACCGTAGTAGGGGTCGGGAACTTCGCTGTCTGCAGAGCTGACAAAATCACAAAATGGACGAATTTTCTTTTTAAAGGATGGACCGGGAGCCAGTTTATTGACTTCCGAAAAATTGAAATCATCCATAGTCACGATCAAGTCGGCTTTGTCGTAGTCCTGATCCCTGATCATCCGGGCAGCTCCGGTAATAGTAAGATCACGCCCCTGGGCGGCCTGTCGCATCCTTGAATCGGGCGGGTTGCCTTGATGGGAACCGATCGTACCCACTGAATCACAGGTAAATTGGTCACCGAGTCCACGCTCATCAAGCAATTTCCTGAAAGTACATTCTGCCGCAGGCGAGCGGCAAATATTTCCCCAACATACAAACAATACATGCATAGAGATAAGGGTCTGCCAACGATCGGTATATTTGACAAGGAGTAAACCCTCATCCATCTGTTCTTCCCTTGCTTGACTTTCTTTCCTTCACCCATTGGATACTTGCAACTTGAGCAGATCAATACTTATTTTCGGATGTGGCTATGTTGGCCTTGAGTTAGCCAGGCAATCCCTCAATTTAGGCTGGGCGGTTACTGCCTTTACCCGAAACATTCAGGCTGCCAGAAAAGCGGAGGAACTCGGAGCCAAATCTGTTACTGGTATCTTGCAGGACAGGGAGTGGTGGGATCAGTTATCTCCGGAGTATGATCATGTGGTCAACTCGGTGGGTGCCTATACGCCGAGTCTGGAAGGTTACCACCAATCTTACCTCCTGGGTATGAAATCCATTGTTGATTGGTTGGAGCAAACCAATGGGAATGTGAGAAATTTACTTTTTACCAGCAGTAGTTCTGTCTACCCGCAAACAGACGGTAGCCTGGTCAATGAGAAGTCCGGAAATCAGGGAGTTTCTGCCCGCGGGAAAATTCTTCTGGATGCCGAAAGGGTTTGCCTGCAAGCATCGGAAAAATCGGCAACCCACAGATTTGTGGTTCGTTTGTCGGGTTTATATGGGCCGGGCAGGCATTTATTGGTTGATAAAATCCGTAGGCAAGAACCGATGTCCGGAAACCCCGATCGGGTGCTTAATTTGACCCATCGCGACGATGCCGCATCTGCGATTCTGGGGATTTTACAATCTGAAGATTTATGCGGTGGCGAGATTTTTAATGCCTGTGATGGTCAACATGCCACCCGTGGAGAGATTGTCCGTTGGGTAGCAAATAAACTCAGTCTTGATGCTCCCAAATTTTTGGGCATCGATGAGGACAATGGCCCGGACCGCCGGGTGGATAACTCGAAGTTAAAAAAGGCGGTCGGATGGTCTCCCAAGTACCCGACTTTTCAATCCGGATACCAAGATTTTCTTGCCAGTTGATAAGCCTGACCTTTTTATCTCAGTCATGCCAGGTGTAGGAAAACTTCTTAAACAAGCCCAGAAAATGCAAAAGCTGATGGAGGAGGCGCAGGCCAAGCTATCCGAAGAAATTTTGGAGGTCAGTGGCGGCGGAGGTGCGGTTTCTATCAAGATCACAGGACAGGGAGAATTCAAAGATTTAAAACTGGACCCCGAGTTTCTCAAAGAAGACCCGGAATTCGTTTCCGAGGCAATTTTGCAGGCGGTGGTAGATGCCGCAGAACAGGCAAAAAAGAAAAGTGACGATGCCATGGGTAGTCTGACCAGCGGGGTGCAAATGCCCGGCTTCTTTTAAAATTTCCATTCATTGACTCCTCAGTACCAAGCCCTGGTGCAGACACTCAAACGTCTGCCTGGATTGGGTTATCGATCCGCAGAAAAAGTTGCCCTGCATTTATTGGTGGAGAATACATCTGCCAGTGCCGCATTAATTGAGAGCCTTAACCAGGCAAAGGCCCTGCTGGGCCCCTGTGAGGTATGTGGTAACTTGGCTGAAGAGAAGCTGTGTTCTCTCTGTCGCTCGGATGATCGTGACCATTCCCAAATTTGTGTGGTCGAAGGAGTCACCGATCTCTTTGCCATGGAACGGGCTGGTGTATTTCGAGGTTTGTACCATGTACTTTATGGTAAACTTGCTCCGGTACGCGGGGTTGGCCCCGAACAACTCAACTTGAACTCACTGGTGAGTCGGTTAAAAACGGGCGAGGTCAGTGAAGTCATTCTTGCCCTGGGGAATGATATGGAGGGGGAGGCGACCTGCCACTACCTAAACCAGGAAATTTTTGGAGGTCTTCAATTAGATGTTACCAGGATTGGATTTGGCTTACCAAGTGGGGGAGGGGTAACCTATGCAGACGAAATTACCCTCAGGAGCGCATTGGACGGGCGCAAGTCGATTTAGCAAATGGCCAAAATTTAGTCTGGCCAATCCATCCACTGGGCAGATTGATAATCGTACATCCTCACATGGCCCAAGCTTTCTTGGTCCAGATAGATCCAGTTATCTGAACGATCGAGCCATATAAAGTTTTGTAAGTAGATATTATTATTGGTCCATAGCCACCCCATGGTCTCTTTCCATATCCAGATTCCGGATTCCCTAATTTGTGGATAAATCCAACCTAGTTGAGCATGATAAATCCAACCGGTATCAGTTTGGTAAATCGTACCCAACCAGGAAGAAAACCATTGGTTCTCAAGATATTCACTTTCTAAAAAAACAGAAAGTTCTGAGAGGGCAAAACTGGCGGTGGCCAAAGAATCTGAGTCCAGGAAAATTTGGGTTTGTGAACTCAGAGGGTTTTCGATGCCATTTCCCAGCCAATGAGAAAAACGAAACCCAGGATTGGAGGAAGCAGAAATTTGCACATATTGACCTTCCTCGAAAAACCCGGCACCCGAAACGATTCCTGCCTGGGAGATATTTTTCAGAATGATCAAAGAAAATATCTGTTTTTCCTCGGGTTCAAAATTGGCGGTGATGTTGGAATCGTTCAAAATAACAACCGTGCTGGATGCACTGCTGGGGGAGTCAATATTTTCGCCGATCCATCCGGAAAATATATACCCTGGTTCAGGCACTGCATCAATTCTTACGGAGCTTCCATATGGTAGAGGATTGTTTGCATTGAATGAAGCATGACCACCCACGGATGCCGATATGCCCAGTTTATAAAGTAGGGGAGAGAAGACTGCCCGGACGGAAAGATCCTCGGTTACATGGACGGTGGTTTCCGGGACAAAAGGATCTGCTGTCCCATTTCCTTCCCAATGAGAAAAGGTATAACCGTTGGAGGGTTCGGCCGATATGTTTTGATCGCTACCATACTCGTAATTTCCCGAGCCTGTTGCCTGACCACCGGTTTCATATTCCACAGAAACTGAAAAAACGAGAGGTTCAAAATGCGCGGTTAAGGAAACATTGGAGTCGATCGTAAATGAGGTGTTGGCATCGGTTGGGTTGGCAATGTTGTGACCACTCCATCTGTCAAACGAATAGCCGTATTGCGGAGCCGCAAAAATCGAGACATTTTGTTCATCCTGATAATTTCCACCACCGGTTAAAATTCCTGCCTGGAGTGGAGAAGCGGACAGGGTGAGTAAATAATCCTCCACCGGTGATGAATTAAAATTTGCGGATATATTTTGATCGGAAGTTACCAAAACTGTGGTTTGGGTGGAAGCAGGATCGCTGATTCCATCGCCCGTCCAGCCTTGGAATGAATAATCAGATTCTGGAGTGGCCAAAATTTCCACGAGGGTGCCATGGGTGTAGGAACCAGTCCCGGATGCTGTTCCTCCCGTCCCGGAGAGTACATTGAGGGTATACGATTTTAGGGAGAAGTTTGCCGAAACCGTTCGTGCGGATTCCATCCCAACAGTGGTTGTCGGTTGGGAGGGCTCAGTTACCCCTTCACCAGTCCATGAATCAAATAGGTAGCCGTAGTTCGGAGTGGCCGAAATCGATGGGGTGCTGCCAAAAGAATAAGTTCCCGTACCGGAGACCGTTCCCCCTGTGCCTGCGAGCACAGTGAGTGGGTATGAATTGAGGGAGAACAGGGCCGAAACATTCTGGTCTCCCAACATAATGATCGTAGTGGAGCTGGCGTTAGGGTCTGTGGTCCCTTCACCCGACCAGCCGGAAAAAGTATATCCGGTCGATGCGGTTGCAGAAATGAGAGGGGTGGAGCCATGATCGAAGGTCCCTCCACCAGTGACCGATCCTCCGGTGCCTGCCAGCAATATAAGCTCATAGGAATTGAGGGAAAAAGTTGCCGAAATTGTCCGTGCTTCGGACATACTTACCGTGGTGGTTGGTATGTTCGGGTCGCTGACCCCTTCGCCCGACCAACCGGCGAAAGAATATCCATTATCGGGAAAAGCAGTGATGGACGGATTGGTTCCGTGGTTATAGGTGCCCTCACCAGTGGCTGATCCTCCGGTGCCTGTCAGTAAGGTAAGCTCATAGGAATTGAGGGAAAAATTGGCAGACACATTTCGGGTTTGGGTCATCTGTACGGTGGTGGTTGATGAATTGAGATCAGATATTCCTTCTCCGGTCCATCCGGCAAATGAATATCCAGTATCCGGAATGGCAGATATGGAAGCGGATGAACCATATTGGAAAGAACCACTGCCAGAAACAAAACCCCCTTGTCCCGCGGTTACAGAGAGGTCATATGAATTAATGGCAAAGGAAGCGGAAATGTTCCTGCTTTGAGTTATACTAACCGAAGTGGAAGCTTGTGTCGGATCGGTGACCCCTTCTCCAGTCCATCCATCAAATGAATATCCCGTATCCGGAACGGCAGATATGGATGCGGAGGATCCTTGGTAATAAGTTCCCTCACCGGAAACTGATCCGCCCGTGCTGCCGGAGATCGAAAGGGTCAGGCTGTGGGTGGGCCAGTCACTGTCCCTTCGCCGGGTTCGCCCAAACATGGGCCAGTGAGAATCGGCCGGGCCTACTCCGAGGTCTATGCAGTAAAGGTTCTTGTCGAAGCATCCGAAATACAATTTCCCCTCATCGTTTAGGAGCAGAGAGGAGTCCACCACAGATCCGATTTCAAAGGGTGGGGAACTGACATTGCTATCCCATGCTTTGGTGCCGTTGGCATCAAAAGCAAATAAGTGATTCTCCCCCCCGCCGGTGTAGCCGATTACATAGATTCTGCCGTTTTCGTCCACTACCGGACTGCTGTAAAAAACATCCCCGGTAAAAACTTCCCAGTTGGGCAGGTTTTCAGTGGTTGCAGAGAAGATTGGTAAGGAGCGCATATATCCATCGCGTGATACAAATATTACTTCCTCATTGATTCCAAGTACTGGGGAGGAGTCCACCCGGTCTCCGGTTTCATATTTCCAGTTGAGGGAAGCACTACCCCCGTCGTCCGATAGGCTATAGCAAAATCCATTTCCGCTGCCAAAATAGATATTGCCTAATGTATCCAATGCAGGAGATGAAAGAATCGATTTATTGGTATCTGCCACATCCTCGACTTCATAGGTCCACTTTACTGTGCCGTCTGAGTTGAGCGCATGAAGGGTGCCATTTTCGTCCCCAAAATAAAGGGTGCCGTTTTCCCCAATGGCAGGGGAAGAGAAAACGGGTTGCCCCACAAAATATTCCCAGGCCACAGAGCCGTTGCTTTCCAATGCATAAAATATCGAGTCCATCGAACCGAAGTATACCCTGCCATTCAGATCAACCGCGGGACTGGATGTAACATAGCTGCTGGTTTCGAAGCTCCAGGCGAGCGAGCCGTCCATCGAATTGACTGCGTAGAGATAATTATCCCAGGAACCCACATAAACCGTGTTTTCATCCTTGCTTAGGGCAGGGGAGGAATCCACCCAGTTTCCAGTGGTAAAAGTCCACTTAATAGAACCGTCGGAATTTAAAGCAGTCAGGTTGTTATCGTTTGAACCAACATAAACCACCCCGCTCTTATCAATTACGGGGGAAGAAAAGATTACTCCGTTGGTAATACTCTTCCACTCCAGGGTGGCCGGAATTGTCTGTGACCAAAGAGACAAACACAGAACAGCCTGTAAGAGTAATATTACGGAGCATCGAAGATTAGCCAGTAACTGAGAATTCGTGCTTCGCATAAATTACTCTATTAATGAATCGATAATTCGGCAACAAGTTGCGGTTAAATCGATCATGCCAAAACAATGGACAGGCGGAAACAAGTACCTTTTGTATTCGAATCAACCAGGGATAGACTGGCTCCCATGCTCTCGGCAAGTTGTTTGGATAGTGCAAGCCCAATGCCGGACCCTCTCTTTTTAGTGCTGTTAACCGGAGAGAAAAGAAGAGGTTTGACGCCACCGGATATACCACCCGCATTGTCAGCAATATCAATGGTAAGGGACGGTCCATCTTTGTCACATAATATAGAGACAAGCACATCCGTTTTTGCATCTGCCGAGTTTTGAAAAAGGTTGGCTAATATGGCCAATGTCAAATTTGCCTGCAGATTATTGAAGGTTTCACCAAGGAATTCGGAGCCGAGTATTTCCAATTTCGCACCGGGGTTGTGTTCAAGGAATTTTTCCTTGGCGATTTGTAGCAGTTCTTCGACCGAAAGGGTGTAGGAAATTACCCCATCATCGTTGTCCTTTATGGTTCCCAGGGTCTGTTGGACCAGGTCCTGGATTCTTTTTATGTTTGTTTGGAGATTTTCCTCGTTACTTGCCAGGCTTTGTAGACTGGTTAGGTGTCCCCTTAATGCATGCATTAAATGACCAGTGATTGCCCCAAGGCTGGTAGTTTTGTAAGCCCGGGATAATTCTTCATTGGTTTGCTGGAGAACCTTGGTGTTTTCGAGTAATAATCTTTCCTTTACCAAGACTTTTCGGGACATCAGAAAAAACATCGTCCCAAGGATAAGCAAAGAGGTAAGTGACAATACCACCCCCTGTCTTAGTAGGGTCGAATCAATTTCCAGCCACGATTCTTCAAAAGGTTTTCTGGAGAGGGTAAATTCAATAAAGTAGGGTTGGTTGTCCAGTTCCAGTTCAACCAACAGGGCCGTGGATGCCTGGGGAAGTTGGCGTAGGACCCAGCCTTTTTTTTGAGTATCGAAAAAATCTTCGCGGGATGGTCGGGAGGAGATAGTCGAGGTGGGTAGGTTTTGTGTTTTAAAGTCCTGGTCATATGATTGCACTCCATGCACCTGTGGGAATTCCAATGAACGAACCGCGGTTTGTGAGATCATTGACCGGGTGTCAAACCATGTGTCCAGTTGTTCAATCGATTCTTCCTCCAGGGAATCTTTGGCGAGTGCCTCAAGGAAAAACTCCTCAAAATTCCGGGCGAAATTTTTCCTTAGAAAACGGGCTTCAGAATCAATAATTTGTTGGTGAAGCTGAGTCCGGGAATTCGTAAGTAATAACGAAATGATCCCAATCAGAAGTAGGGCGAACCAAATAAATGGAAACCATGGATGGTTGGACTTGGGTTGTCTCATTTTTCCCATGCCATTCCCAAGGACCAGAAATTACTCTCATAAGCAAAGTCTGGATCATTGGAACTGTCTGATTCATGCATCCATTTAGCATAGGTCTTCCAGTATTGATTGAGCTCCCGAAAAATACCAAGTTCCAAAGACCAGTGATCTTTGGAGAACTTTTGTTGGTTATCCACCAGTCTTTGGGAATAATTTGTTCGGTTATATCCCAGCGAGAGATCGCTGGCCCATCGCTCTGTTTCCCATTTTTTGCCGAGGGTTGCTTTGCAGCGCTTGTAATCATAATAACCAGCATGGTTATCATCGACCTTTTCGACAGTGGTCCCGAGGTAAAGGTCCTTGGACCATCCATTCTCTTGGGGACTGGTCAATTTGACCGATAGTCCGGTGTGCTTGGTTTCGAGACTACCCGAAAGAGAGTTTCCTGAACCGTCCTTGGGTTCACGGTCTTTGTACTTTGTGAGGATGCGGAATAATTTTGCCTGCCATTTTAGTGGTTCTGCATATTGGTTCGATAAACTTACTGATATGCCAAACTTGGAATTTTGATCGGGAAATTGCCGTAGTCTCTCTTTGCTCCAGCTCAGTTGTAATTTTCCTTCCTCTCCCTCGTCTCCTGCCCATTTGAAATGCGGGGAAAGTTCAAAGCGTTGGGAGGTGATCTTTTGAGGGTCTGGTGGATTACCAAGTCCAGAAAAATCCATACCTTGATCAAAATAGGTATGCTGGAATTGAAGTCCATATGATCGGTCCTCCCCAGTTGGCTTGTATGTGTATTCAAATTGGGAAAGAATTAAACCGGAAATTTCTTCACTCTTTAGTTGATAAAAGTTTTTTCCCTCTGCCAATAGGTAGATCAAGGCTTGGTGCTGCGGGTTTTTTTGGTTGAGAAAAAAGCTTTCGAGATTCAACTCCGCAAATGAACTGCTTTCAGTATTATGAGCGGCACCCATGGGATTATCCGAATATCCCCAGCCCATCTCGGCGGCATAAAATTGGTACCAGTCCGGAGTTTCCAGGATTATATCCACTTCCTCATCTTTTTCCACTTCCCCCCAGTCTAGCAACTCATCAAAAAGAAGTTCCTCAATTTGTTCATCGGAGATGACTAGCTTATTTTTTTTATCCACCGTTTTTGTCTGGCCCTCACTCTCTCGTTCCAAACTTGATTGCCCTGACGATTGATCCGCTTGGTTTTGGGAAAGTTCTGGGGTAGCCAAATCCGGTTTATTTAAGGTTTGGACAGGTACGCTTCTATGTATGACAGGAGAAAGAATTAAAAGCTCTCCCATATTTGAGTGAAAAGATTCGTATACGGGAAGACTGGCACAGACCTGTAACACTCCAAGTGCAAAAAATGAAGGGGAGAATTTTACCCAGTTTAGCATTACCTGCACAACCTATCCCCGATTATACTTTTTTTAAATAAAGAAGAGAGGCTCCATTGCAGGAGCCTCTCTTTGAGCAAATTCAGTCAGGATGGAATATTCTGATTTTGCCAAGGTTCAGTTCAAAAACACCAAAGCTTTAAAGATCGGATGTCCGGGTAGCCTCGGTTTCCACCTGATCACGAATTTCTTCTTTCAGCGCCTTGGCAGTCTCCTTAATTTCCTGATGCTTGGCTTTGTTATCTTCTTTGAATTGCTCG
>MDSZ01247292.1_pt1 | contig 26204 bp, 19 predicted proteins | sample 811201 | NCBI WGS metagenome assembly MDSZ01 (sample SAMN05326647, study PRJNA326480) | marine metagenome | isolation source: seawater | place: Indian Ocean: North | collected 2010 | reverse complement strand
CCTCTTGGAAAAATATCTGGAAAAAAGTGAAAAAGTAAAACCAATAAAACTGCTATTCCTCTTAATGATTGAATGTCAGTTCTAAAATTATTACTCATAACTATTTTAGTATCTTAAATTTTAAAATCGTAAAAAAAGCTATAAATGCATCAGTGGTACTTATTTTTTTTCCCTCGGCAAAAGATCTACCTTTATAATTTATTGGAACTTCAATAATTTTTTCTCCAATATTTGAAATTTTAGTAGTAATTTCTGGACAAAAACTAAAACCATTATGTTTTAAATTTATTTTATTAACAACACTCGATTTAAATAATTTATAACAAGTATGTGCGTCTGTTAAATTTTGTCTATTTATTATATTTGAGAAAACGGTCAATACATGATTACCAAATATCCTTAGTGTTGATGTAAATGAGTTTGTTGCAGAATATCTATTTTTATAATTCAATACTCTTGAGCCGTATACAACGTTTGAAATTCCTTGCTTAATTGGACTTAAAAGTTTTTCATAATCTTCAGGATCGTATTCTAAATCTGCATCCTGAATTAATATTACGTTTCCATTAGCATAATTTAATGCCTGCCTAATAGCGTGACCTTTGCCCATGTTAATTTTATTTGAAATTAATTTATTATACAAATCACTATTTTCTTTTATTAATTCTAAAGTTCTATCATTTGAACCATCATTGGATATAATTACTTCTAAATTAAGTTTTTTTTTCTGATTATTAACTTTTTTCAATATTTGAATAATTGTACTTTCTTCGTTATACACAGGGATAATAATACTTAAAAACATTATATAACTATATGGCTATTCATTTATCTATAATTATACCTGTTTATAATGAAGAAAAAACTATTTTAAAAATTTTAGATAGAATAGAAAAAACAAAGTTAAGTGACTTTAGTTATGAAATCATAATAATAGATGATGGGTCTACAGATCAAACCCTTAAATTGTTAAACGAAAACAAAAATAAATATACAATATTAATTAAAAGTCCAAAAAATATGGGAAAAGGTCATGCTGTAAAAAAAGGATTAGAAGCAGCTAATGGTAAATATGTTGTATTCCAAGATGCAGATTTAGAATACGATCCAGAGGAATTTACCAATATTCTTATGATTTATGATAAATTTGATGCCGATATTGTTTATGGATCCAGGATAAATTATAAAAATTACTCTAGATCACATAATTTTTTAAATTTATTAGCAAATAAATCTTTAACTTTGTACTTTAATCTTCTTTTTAATTGTACATTTACAGATATTTATAGTTGTTACTTGTCTTTTAGAAAAGATCTGATAAACACCGAAAAACTTAAGTGTTATGGTTTTGGACAGCAAGCAGAAATACTATGTCAAATTATAAAAAAATCTAAAAATAATTATGAAATACCAATTAATTACAACGGAAGATCTATTGAAGATGGAAAAAAAATAAGATGGTATCATTTTTTTTCAGTAGTGTTTCAAATTACAATTGGAAGATTTAAAAAATGAAAACAATTGTAATAACTGGAGCCCTTGGATATATTGGAACAGAGCTATGTAAGTTATACTCAGGATTTAGTTGGAAATATGAGATTATTGCGATTGATAATAGATTTGTTTCTGAGAGAGTTAACGAATTAAAGAGAAGAAAAATTAAATTTATACAAGCTGATATTTTAAATTTTGATGAGATTAAACCATATATTCAAAAAGCTGAGGTGGTTCATCACTTAGCTGGTATTACGGATGTTGCTTATGTAAAAAAAGATTCAAATCCTGAGCAAGATGAAAAAATTAAAAAAGTTGCTATAGAAGGGACAGACAACGTACTTAATTCAATGAATAGTAATTCAACAATTGTTTTTCCTTCTACGCATGTAGTTTTTGAAGGATTAAAAGAACCTAAAAAAGATATAGATGAAAATGAAAAGACAGATACATTTCTTGCCTATTCTTCAAGTAAAGTTGAAAATGAAAATCAAATTATAAAATCTGGTAAAAAACATGTAATTTTTAGATTGGGTTCTGTCTATGGTTTTTCAACAGACACTATGAGAATAAACATAATGCCAAATTTATTTTCTAAAATAGCGTCTCAAAATGGAAAATTAAAACTATTTGGTGGAGGGGTTCAATTAAAAAGTTTGGTGCCCTTAATTGATGTAGCTAGATGTTTTAAATATGTTGAAGAAAATGACAATTTTGAAAGTGGAATTTATAATCTTACGAAAGAAAATACCACGGTTAAAGAGGTTGCAGAAATATGTAAAAAAATTAATCCAAAAATGGAAATTAGTGAAACCGATGATGAAGTCCCAAATAAAGGATATACCCTTTCAAACAAAAAAATACTTAAAACTGGTTTTAAATTTGTGAATGATTTGGAAACTTGTATTGAGGAGATGATTACAAAGTGGTCCTATGAGAAATTTGATAAAAACTTAGAGTATACTTTTGGTGGTGTAAGAGAATTTATAGATGAGAGGGGTAAAATTAGTAATTACGATTTACCAGAACCTATAAATATGATTGGTTACATCGAATCTAAAAAAGGAACAATGCGAGCTAACCACTTTCATCCTGTACAAGAACAAAAATGTTTACTTATTAAAGGTCAATTTATAAGTATTTATAAAGATCTGGTCGACGAAAATGCAACTAAAGTTACTCACGTAGTTAATGAAGGTGAAATGATTGTCACTCAGCCAAACGTTGCACACACAATGGTTTTCACAGAGGATACAATTTTTCTAAATCTTGTTAGGGGAGAAAGGGAGCATGAAAATTATGGAATAACCCACACTATACCCTACAAATTTGTAGATGATGAAGAAAAAGAAATGCTAAGTTCTATTTATAAGTTTAGGTGTAGATGTTGTGGATCAAAAAAACTTAAAAGGGTTCTTTCACTAGGTTATCAACCGCTTGCTAATAATCTTTTAAACAGCGACAAAGATAAAGCCAAAACATTTCCTTTAGAATTAAATGTTTGTGAACAATGTTTTAATTGTCAGTTATCAGTAGCAATAAAAAGTGAGGATATGTTTTCAAACTATTTGTATCAATCCTCTACTACAAAAACTTTTAGAGAACATTTTAAAAAAGCAGCCAAAAAATATATTGAGGAATTTAAATTAGATGAAAATGCTTATATAATCGATGTTGGAAGTAACGATGGAGTTGGTTTAAGGCCATTTTTAGATCTAGGTTTTAAAAATATACAAGGTATTGAACCTGCAAAAAATTTAGCAGAATTAGCTAATAAAAACGGAATTAATACATTTCACGGGTACCTGGATGACAAAGCAATGAATCCTATTAAGAATGGTGCAGATTTACTTTTAGCGTCAAATGTATTTGCACATTCTGATGATTTAAAATCTATGGCTCAGTCTATGAAAAAATTAATCAAACCTGATGGCAAAATAGTTATTGAAGTTCAATATCTTCTTAAAACAATTGAAGACCTTACTTTTGACAATATATATCATGAACATACAAATTATTGGTCTCTATTTACATTAAACAATTTTCTGAGGGAATTAGATCTTTTTATATTTAAAGTTGAAGAAATTAATACACATGGAGGCTCTATTAGAATTTATGTTTCGCAAGATAGTAATACTAAAATTGATAAGTCTGTAAAAAAAATGATTGAAGATGAAGAAAAGTTTGGATTAAAGAAACTATCTACATATATTAATTTTGGTAAAAAAATTCAAAATTTAAAAAATCAAGTGCTTGAAAATTTAAAGATATTAAAAAAAAAAAATAAATATATTGTTGGTTATGGTGCTCCTGCAAAAGCAACAACAGCCCTAAATTTTTTTAATATTAAAAAAGAAATAGATTTAATCATCGAAGATAACGAATTAAAGCATGGTAAATATTTACCAGGTGTAAATATCCCAATTTTATCAAAAAAAAATCTAAAAATTAAAGATCCGATGGTTTTAGTTTTAGCTTGGAATTTTTTTGATGAAATAAAAAAAGAAAACTCAGATATTTCTGGCAAATTTATGAGTATTAAATCGCTAGAGCAAAAATTATAAAATAATTTACAATGGGTAAAATTTCAGAGATATATGGCGTAGAACAATCAGAATTTTTTTTTTCAAATTTACTCAAAGCTAGACTAAAAATATTTGATAAAATGGTTGTATCAATTTCAGAACAAGATACAATTTTGGATGTTGGTACTACTCCTGTTAAATTAAAACACGAAAATTTTTTTTTAAATCATTATAAATTTAAAGATAAAATTTCATGTTTATCAAATCAAAATCTAGATACACTGAAAGAGATATATCCTGATTTAAATACTATATTGGGTGATTGAAGAGATATAAAACTACCAGATAACTCATTTGATATAACGATCTCAAATGCTACTCTTGAACATGTTGGAAGCTTTGAACAACAAACAACTTTTATGAAAGAAATGTACAGAGTTTGTAAAAAAAGGTCAATTATAGTTACACCAAATAGATATTATCCAATTGACACTCACACTATGCTGCCATTACTTCATTGGCTTCCAAAAAGTTTGCATAGAAAAATACTCAAATTTTTTAATTATGAGTTTTTATCACATGAAAAAAATCTAAATTTATTATCAGAAAAAGATTTATTAACTATTTGTAAAAATTTAAATTTTAAAAAGTTTGAAATAACTAAAATTAAATACTTTGGATTTAATTCAAATTTAATACTTATTATAGAAAAAATTTAATTTATAATTTTTATACAATTTTTAAAATCAACATTATCTTTTAATTTATAGATTGAGGCTGAATAAAAATCTTTATTTGAAATAAAGGGATTTCTAGCTGCATGAAATCCAACATTATTTTCCTCTATTAATAAATTATCTACACAATCTTCAAATTTGATAAAACTATAGGACATTGTTTTAACTTCATCGCCCCAAAAAAGAATATAGTTTGGATTTAAATCATTTATATTTTTAAAATGAAAATCAAAAATATCATTATTTGTTGAATTATCATTTAAAAAAAAGGTAAATTCTAAAAATATTGGTTCAGCAGTACTGAAAAAAATAGACCTGTGATTTGTCAGGAAACTTTTATTTTCAGGTATATGATTGTTTGCCCATTGATATAATAAATATCCATTTGAGTAATCAGAAAAAACTTTTTTTTGAAAGCCTTTACTAAAGTTACTTGGAAATAATGTAAAAATACCAAATAAAAGTATCAATGCGACAATTGATGATTGCAAATAAACTAAGAATTTAAAAAATTTAAATTTAATTTTAGCAACACAAATTAAAAAAATAGTAAAAAAATAAATTTCTAAAAAAAATCTTGGACTTCTTTGACCAAAAATGGAAATTATTAAAATAAAAGTTATAATTATAATTAAATATTCTTTTAAATTTTTTAATTTAATAAAAAATAATAGAGGGAAAGTTAACAATAATATTCCGAAAGTGTTTGTTAAGTCCGCAAAACTGAATGGAAACAGATAAATTAATATATTTTTTGAAAAATAATTTTTTACATGATCTACAAAAATGTCTGACCCAGGAATATTTGGTACTGGGTTAAAAAATGAATTAAAGAATCCAATGTTAAAATTGTTAATTTTCCACAACAATATTGGCGAAAGTAAAAAAAAATTTAATAAGAAAAATACCACAGTTAAATATAAAAACTTTTCAAATGATACTTTTTTAAAAATATAATTGAAAAAAAATAAAATTATTAACGCATAAGATATAGCAAATGTTATTTTTGCCAAATAACATGTGATGCCAAATATACAAATTATAAAAAGGATTTGATATAAAGATTTTGTTTTAAAAATATTTTTTTTTAGATTAATTATTATTGCAAACAAAATACCTATTAAAGATATATAGAAAAACTGAGGTTTAGCAGTATTAATAAGTGGAATAATAATCGGACAACTCAAAATAAGTAAAGAATAAAAAGAATTTTCCTGATATTTTAAATTAAAATTAATTATTAAAGATAAAATAATTATGATACCTAAAAAGTTAGTTAAAGTAATAAATAAATCTAGATCTAGTGCTAAAAAAAATAAATTAAATATTTCTCCTATACCAAATAAATATGTTTGATAATTAAATGTTTGAATTGGGAAGTATTCATTTTCTAAATAAAATTTTGGAATAAAAAGGTGGTAACCTGTTGAATCTGCATCTGTTATAGGTAGCAAAGAAAATAAAAAAAATAAAAATACTAAAATAAATAAAAAAATTTTATCTAAATTAAATTTCAAATTTTTATTTGAATTATAATATTTTATTAAAGTATCTTTATTGAAAGAAAAAATTATATTTAATCCACCAATAATAATTAATAAAATTAGTAAAATCTTTAAATGTATTAAATATATTATTTTATATAATAAAAATGGATATAAAATTAATATTACCGCTACAATACCTATTGCTATATTAATTAAATACAAATTAATTATTTTTGAAAAAAAATAATTTATATTTAATTTATTCATTATTTTTTTTCCTACAAAATTGAACCCTGAAAATAGTAAAATACTAAACAATAATTTTGAAAATATCACAAGTCTGATACCTCACATACTTTACTAGTTTTTTTTGATGAGTTATTTACTAATTCAAAATTATCACTAAATACAAAATTATTATTTAAAAGATTTATTGTTAAGTAAATGCTTTTAAATCTGTCAGGAATAGTATTTGTATTGTAATAATTCCATTTATCAAATTTTAAAACAACTTTTTTACAATCTGCATATTTTTTTTTATCAAAATACCAATTAATATCTTTTTTCATTTCAATTTTTTGGATACTAGGAAATGAATCATAATTTCCAATACCAAAGTTAAATATATAAAATTTATAAAAAATAAAACAAAACATAATTGTAATTAAAAAAATATTTGGTCTTATTATAAGTTTTTTATTTTCTTGAGAAAATTTAAATAAAATTATCAAAAATATTATAGGTGACATATACATATATAATTTTATAAATGTCCACAATTTACCAGTAGATATAAAAAAAATTGAAAGGCTTAAAAAAACAAAAGTTATTATTTTAATATTTTTTGATTTATTATTTTTTGTTTTTAAAATATAAAATAAATTTCTAACAACTATATATAAAATATAAAAATTAAAAATTATTAAAAATATAATATTCAAAATATTTTTGTCATTAAACTTTAAAAAATCTGTAATAAAATAAAACCCTGAAATTGATGGAATAATGGACAAATATGCACTTTGGTAGTTAAACTCAGAAATTGCATTAGTTATTATTATAATTATATCTTTTAAAGGAACATTATCCATTCCTCCAGAAACAGTATTTAAATTATAAATAGAATTTTTTACTTCACTTGCCAACTGGATATCTAACGCTGGGCTACTTCTACCAAAAATAAAAGCCCCAAAATATGTCCACCATCTTGACTCACCTGTTGTGGATTGTAGTTGACCTATAATTTGTTTAGAGATTAATTCAAATGAAGGTATAATTATTACCAAGAGACCAATAATAGATAATAAAATTATTTTATAATTTTTTTTTAAGAAATTTAGTTTTTTGTCATAAAAAATGTATGATATTAATAATATTAACAAGTAAATAAACAATAGCTCTGTATAAATCAAAAAAAGAGTGTAAATAAAGATAATATTTATAAGTACTTTTTGATAATTTTTTTTCTCAAAATATAAAAAAAAATCATCCAAATTACCTAATAAGTATATAAAAAAACCAAAAGATATTAGCTGCCTATAATAATCGGCTTCTACTATATAAATAACCCAAAAACTTGTTACAAAAATATATGATATAAAAAAAATATAAATACTATTTTTAATATTTACATATCTTCTCACAAAATCTACTGTGGAAACAATTATTATAGCAAGTGAAAAAATCTTAAATAAATAGAGATTAAAAAAAGGAGAATTAAAACTTAAATTCATGAAAAGAGATCCTAATAGATACATATCAACAATTCTCAATAACCAGATAACAATATTATTGTGATAAGCTGAGTGGTCTTTAAAATCAAAATCTTGAAAATTTTCCCAATTAAAATTATTTTTTAAATTTAAAAAATCTAAATTTTCAAGATTATTTATATAGAATGAGGATGTAACAAAAGCAAACCAATCCCATTTATTTCCTCTGAAAACATAAAATTGTTCTCCATAAATTATTGCCAAAAAAATAAAAAATATAATTATAGGTAAAGAAATTAATAATATTTCTTTTGTATTATCAAGAAAACCTCTGCGAGTTTTAAAGGATAAGAAAGATATTACAAATGATATAGAAAGAAAAATTGATATAATCTGTAATGAGTTTAAACCTGCAGCAAAAAAAGAGAAGTGGGAAAATAGTATTAAAGTTGAAAACCCAAATAGTAAATTTACCGATATACTTTTATCAGAATTTTCTTTTAAATTTAAAATAAAATAACCTACGGCGTTTAAATTGATTAGTAAAATTAATAAAATTAAACCTGAAATTATCTCAATCATCTATTTATATAATACTTTATAGTTTAGTATTTTCTTATATTTTAAGTTATCTATTTTATAATTTGTACAAGGTGCCTTATTATAAAAACATAAATTAGGTGCATAATAATATTCCATTTTATTGTCTATTAATTTTTTTTGGATGCCTTGACTATTTGTATGGTAGTTAGAATAATATATATTTGGAAAAGGTTTACCAACATAATTTTGGTTATAATTTTTATAAACTCTTGTAATATTTTTAATGAAGAATGAAATATAACCAAATATTAATAAAAAAATAACAAATCTTATAAAAAATACTTTCCCAGGTTTTTTTATATTATAAGAAATTAAATACAGAAAAGTTAATAAAAAAAAAGTTAACAAAAAACTGTATCCATATCTGTATATAGGAAAAAAAACAAACCAAAGTAAAAAATTTGAAAAAGTAATGATATAAATTATAAAAAATTTCTTTGTTAAAAAAATATTATTTATTTTTTTTAACTTTTCACCTTTAATTAAAAATATTAAAAAAAGTAAAATTATAAAAATTAAAATAGGTAAAAATTTATTAATTATTATAAAAAAATGTTTGCTAAACCAAGTATCCAACCAATTAAAATTTGAAATAAATGTTAGATGATCTTTGTAAAGATTTTGATCTGGCCATCCTTTAGACCATGCCTCCCCTGCTATTTTTTCATTTTGTACTTGTTGTATATTTGTCCACTCCAAAGACTCAAAACATAACATAGGTATTGGGAAAATTATGCAGCCACTAACAGCAATATTTTTAATTATCCAAAGAAAGGAAAATATTAATAAAAAAGTTGTAGTTCTATTTAATAAATAATTTTTTTTTATATTAACAAAAAATAATAAAATAAATAGACCAGCTAATATAAAAGTAATTTTATTTATTAATAAAAAAAATGTAAATATTAATAATAAATTAAAATCTTTTTCATTAATTTTTTTTTGAATATTTTTAATACTAAATAAAAAAATTAAAAAATAAAAAACGTTTAAAGAAACATCATTGCCATAATTACTATACCTGTTAAATGAGTATAAACTTGAAATAAGAATAATTATATAAATAATTGAAATTAAAAAATTTTGATCCGAATATTCTTTTAATGATTCAAATATATATCGATGTAAAAAATAAAAAAAGCATGAAACAATAATAGCTGTCGGAATTGTAATACCAACAACACCCAGAAAAAAATTGTTATGTAACGCACTTATGTACTGAAACATAGTGGAAAGAGCAAAACGGAAATGCAAATTATTTATACCAAATATAATTTTTTCCTCATTTAAAATTTGTATATAGGGTAAATGATAAAGTCCTCCATCTGGATTATTTGTTTTAGCAAAAGCTAATATTAAGCTTGTAATAATCCCTACTATTAATATTTCTTTAATTGGAAATGATTTATCTATTATAAAAGATATTATAATAAGTGAAAATATCAAAGTATTGAGTAAATAACTTAATGGGGTAAAAAAATTTAAAAATAAAGCAACAAAACTAATAAATATAAAGCCTAAAAAACTTTTCTCAAAATAATCTGAAGAGGTAGAATTAAAATTTAAAATTTTAGAAAGTATATTTCCAGATTGATATATTACGTAGCTAGATAGTATACATTTAAAAATAAGTTTAACAAAAATAATCATGTAATTATTTAATTTTATTCTTAATTCATTATGTTGTAAAAATTTTAAAATCTAAATGAAAAAATTAATATTTTTATTAATACCAATTTTAATAGTAATAGCTATAGTTGAACTTTTTTTAATTATAAAAAAACCAAATTTCATTGAATTAGATAAAGAATTAGGCTGGAAAGTAAAAAGTAACTTTAATCATACTTATAATCAAATTGATCTAATAAACAAAAAATACAAAGCTAACTTTAAAACTGATGCATATGGTATGAGAAATTTTCATACAGATAAAAACTTGGCATCAGAAATAAATATATTTGTTTTTGGAGATTCATTTACTTCTGATCCATATGTAAGTAATGAAAAAATGTGGTTTTCTGAAATAGCAAAAAATGTGAAAAAAAATCATAAAAAAAATACGTCTGTATACTCAATTGGAGCAGGTGGATATGGTAACTTTCAACAATTAATGGCTATTAAAAAATTGAAAAAAGAGGGATTTAAATTTAATGAAATAGACATAATTATTTTTCAATTTTGTAATAATGATTTTATTAATAATTCACTTCAAATAGAAAAAAAACTTAAAGTATACAACCAATATACTAGAAGACCTTATCTAAAAAATAATGAATTAATTTATGATAATTCATTTATTTCAAAAATATTAAGAACCCCCATTATTGGTGATAGCAGAATAATAAATAAATTTTTTTTTCTTTTAAGTAAAATTGAGTTTGGATCTAAAAATAATAATATCATAAATTCTGAAGATAAAATCAAAACTACAAAGAAAATAATTTCTCTGATTAAAGATGAGTTTAAAAATAAAAATTTAATTATGACTAATTGCGATACTGAAGAAAATTGGGAAATAAAAGCTATCCAAGAAATAGTCACCGAAAATAATTTTATTTACTTCAATTTTCCAAAAAAAATAAAGTCAAATCCAAAATTCTTATATAAAGACGGATCTCATTTATCTGAAGCAGGAAATAAATTTTTAGGAGAATATTTATATAAAAATATTGTTGAAAATAAAAATTTTAATTACTTATTTTAAATTTAATTTTGTGAGGTAAGTGATTAAAGCTAAATAAAATAATAAAAATATTAAAATAACATAAATTATTTTAAATTGTGTACCCATCAACAAGCTAAAAAATATCGTAAGTTGAATTATTATTGTAGACTTTAAAAAAGAATAATTTTTACCAAGTAAGTGATGAATATGATTTCTATCAGGTTTAAAAGGATTTTTTTTGTGCAATAATCTTAATATAAACAGTCTAAACATATCAATACCTGGTAAAAACATAATCAAGAATATAATTTCACAGGATAATTTTTGAGGATTAATATTGTATTGATTAATAACGAGATAAGCAATTATGAAGCCTATGAGTAAAGAGCCCGAGTCACCAAAAAAAATTTTTCCATCTTTATTAAGTAAAATAAAAAATAGTATAGATATTAAAATTAAAATTGAAAACGATAAAAAAATATTTTGAATAATAAAAAAAATTAAGACCTGGGCACAATATAAACCCAACTGTAAATTTGCACCATCAAACATGTTACAAGCATTCAGAAATAATAAAAAACATAAAAGAGTAAAAAATAGAGAGTATTTTGCAATATAAAAATTTAAATTCCCTGTTTCAAAATAAAGATTTCTAATTAACAATTTTTCATTTAATAAAAGTGAAAATAAAATTATTGTCATAAGAGATATAAATTTTAAAGTAACATTAATATCTAATTTATCGTCAAAAAATCCTAATAAAAAAACTAGAGTTGAAAAAATTAATAAATGATCAAACTGAAAATCTTTATCAGTAAAGTTTAAATAATAGTTTGCAAAATAAAGAATATAGATATTAAAAATCAATTGTGGACCACCTAATAACGGAATTGGATTTAAATGTTTTTTTCGTATTTGATCAGGGTAATCATAGATTTTGATTATCAATGAAATTTTATTATAATTTAAATAAAATAAAAAATTAAATATTATTAATAAAATAATTAAAAAAAAAATATTCATTACTTATTTATTAAATTCTTTTGATAAATAAGCAATTGGTAAAAACAAAGTAGAAGCAATCCAGCTAGTAAAAAAACTTCCAGATGGCACAATTGGCCAAAGTAAAACGGCAAAAAATAGCAAAGTATAAATTTGTTTATTTTCTAAGTATTCTCTTTTAAAAAAAAATTTATTTAAAAATTGAATAAATAGTTTTTTGAGTATTATAAAATAAAAAAAGATTATTATTATAAAATTAAATATTCCATTTTCTGCAAGAATTTGAATATAGAAGTTATGAGGATGAGTTGCACAACCCATAGTTACTCCATCTAATTTTCCAGTCTTGAATTTTGGTATATTTAATGAATATTTTGGATAATGGCAAAGAGTCCTAAAAGACTTATTGCCACCTCCTAAAATAGGTTTGTCTTTAAAAATATTTAATGCTGTAGAGAAGTGTGCTTCATGAATTTTAGAAAAAAATTGAATTTTATTATTTTCTTTTGAGTAAAGTTGTAAATAAAAAGTTTGTTGAACTATCCTGTTATGTATATGTGGTTTACTTAAAATCAGTATAGTCCATGTTAAAATCAAAATAAGAGAAATTGATATTTTTGTCTTATTATATCCATTAATTAACATAAAAATTGATAAAATTGATAAGATTAACAAAAAAATAGAGGATCTTTCTCCTGAAAGAAAAATAAATATTCCACAGAAAATTAATATTATTAAAAAATAAAACTTAATTTTTTTAGTTAATTCTTTTTCTGCAATTGAGTAAATAATTAATAAAAATAATAAAATTCTTAATAAATATCCGCCAAGAACTTGTTCGTCACCAAAAAGTCCAGAAATTCTTGTATTGGGTTCTATAGGGCCAGTCTCAAAAAATCTTAGAAAATCATCTATTATTATATTATATCCAGTTATGTACTCCAAAATAGCGAAAAACAAAATAAAAGTAATAGTTCCTAAGAGAATTTGAAAAAAAATTTTATGATTTACTATTTTATTATCAAGTAGCCATTTTATTGCATATGAAAATATTATAAATCTTATATAAAAAATAGATGACTGAAGAGAAACCAATTTAGTATCTGAGAAAATAGAACTTAAAATAGATATTAGCCAAAAAATTAATAAAAATACAAAAAATTTGTTTGGAAAAAGTTCTACTTTGACTGATTCAATAAATATCAATCTAAGAAATATAATTGAAATTAGGATTATAAAAACATTGGGTAGAAAACCACCAAAACCTATGGATAAAGGTAGGAAATAGTATAAATATTTAATGAAGTTTGTAGAATTTAGATATGAGTTATTTATCATTAAATAGATCGAAAAATTTTGCTAATTATATCAATATATTGGGTTTTATATCAGTAATAATATTTTTTGGAAATTTTTTTTCATTTTTAGGTGGATCTATCTCAATATTTCATTCAGGAATACCAGGATTATTTGAAAGCATTTCTTTTAAAAATTTAGTTGAATTTACAAGAGCAAATTATTCAATTTTTTCTTTAATAATCAATCTAGGAATTTTTATTTACTTATATATCCAAGAAACTAAAACAAATAAATTATTTCTTCTTTGTATTTTTCTTTTAATATTTCCTCAAATTTTGGGTCTTTTGTCTAATAAAATTGTATATAACTATTTTAATATCCAATCTCTTACTACTATGATTTTTATGATTTCAGCTGCTTTAAATATTGTAAATCTTTTTAAATTACAAAGTTCGATTTTTTTTAAGTATATTTTTATTATTCCATTTTTTATTCTATTCATACAATTATATCTTTTTTTTCATCAAAATTCCTTTTTTAATATTCAATATGGAGGTTTTTATTTAGACTTTATTCTTTTCGGAGAAAAATATACTTTATACTTTAATTCAAACGGACTTGGCAGATCAACTTCACTAATTTATGCTTTTTGTATTTTTTATTTTTTTGAAAGCAAAAATAATATTATTAAAATAACTTTTTATATTTTAGCATTTTTATCAATTTTTATTGTAATAAATCTTTCAGGAAGATTTAATATTCTTATGGTTATTGTTTTAAATATTATTATTTATCTATATTACAAAAAAATAATAATAGAAAAATGGTATTTTACTTTTTTAACAGTTATTTTATTAACTATTTCTTTTAACTATTACAAAAGTTTGCAAAAAAATGTATACCTAGAACAAATTAAAAACGAAAAAGAGCATGATATTTCTCATAATATAAAACATAATTATCAAGCATTTTTAAAAAATAATAAGCTTTTGAGAGAAAGTAACAATGTAACCGATAATGAAGTAGGTTCAGATATTCCATTACAAATTAAAGAAAATTCATTTTTTAGAAAAATAGATAATTTATCTACTGGAAGACTAAGCAAATGGATTTATATATTTATAAATAACGAAAAATTTATTTTTGGACATGGTCCAAATATGGATAGGATTTTTTTTAGAGAGACAGTTAAAAAAAGACTGGGAAGTGCTCCTGTCTCCATAATAGGATCTGATGATGCTGCATCTGGTATAGCATATCAGTATATTTCTGGCGGTGCAGTGGGTTTGATATCATTATTTGTTTTTTACATATTGCTAATAAAAGAGTATTTTAGAAATATTTTTAAAAGACCACAGACTACAAATGAAAAAATTTTCATAACTTTATTTATTGTATTTAGTATGAGAATAATTTTTGAGAATGGCTTTATTATTTTTGGTATTGATTATTTATTTGCAATTATATCAATATATTTACTAACAAACAAATATTCTCAAAAAAATTAAAATAATTCTTTTTTGAAAGTATTAAAATTTTTTGACAGATCGTATAAATAACTTGTATTTATTTTTGGAACACCTGTTCGAATTTTTTTATTTAAAATTGGTATAATTAAATTTAAAAATTTTTTTGTATCATCAAGACTAATAAAATTATTTTTTTTAATTTTTATTATTTTTTTATTATATTTTATTTTGTTACTAAATAATGTAATTACTGAGGATCTTATTGAGTCAAAAAAGAAAAATGAATATATGTTTTCTGCTGAAATAATTGTAAATTTAGTTTTATCTAAATAATTTTGAACCTTATTATGAGGCAAAAATCCTAAATTTTTAATATTAGGTAGATTTATTTTCTCACCTAAAACTAAAATTTTTTTATTATAAAAGAGTTTATTAGAAAAAATTGTTTCAAAATTTAAAGAAAATTTATTTTCATGCTTTCGATTATAAATTAATAAATCATAATATTTATTTTTATTTTTCTTTTTATTTTTAAAAAAAAGAAGTTGGATGTTACTTAGATACTTAAGATTTTTATTTTTTATAACACTTTCTAATTGAGACGTAGAAAAAAAATATTTTAAGTTTCTTAATCTTAATAAAAAGACACTAATTTTAAAAAAAAATGGAAAAATATATTTTCTTATAAAACTATAAGGTTCATTTTTATTATTTCTTTTGTATAGTGAACCTGTGATCGGCCCAAAAATTGTTCCTGGTGGTGATAAAAAAAATATAAAAAAATTCCATAATGGTAAATAATTTATATAAACAACTTTTTTTCCTGATAAATAATTTACCCATAAATAAAAAATTCCTAATAAAAATACTGTATATCTAAAAAAAAAAGAAAAATTTGATTTATAAAAATTATTTAAATTAATTTTTTTTTTAAAATGATTATAACTTGTAAATTGTAAATTTGGTGTCTTTATAATTATATTGTGTTTTTTTAAATGTGATAACTTCTTTATAAAATTAATAGCGAGTTTTCCTTCACCAGTATTTGAATAACAGTCTGATACCCAAATGAAATAACTATTTTTTTTTGGACTCATTAAAATTAAATTTATTAAAATAAATTAACCTATAATATAAAGTTTGACCTATTGCTTTATATAATAAAAATTTTAGAGTCTCTTTAATAAAATGAGATTTAGATAATCTAAACTTTTCATTCATTAATTTAAAGGTTGGTACAGTAGAAACACCTCCAAGTTCATGTATTACAAAATTTTTACTAATTTTTTGTTGTTTAAATATTTTTGTATTGCTCAACATCCAAATCCCATCAGATATAGTCTCAAAATTTTCAATATATTTTATAAAAGAATTATTATTAATAATTGGAGGCCTAATAAAACCTGGATGCGGTAAATAACTTTTACTAAGAAAGTATTTTTTTTTTGGAAAAAATAAACTTTTATTATGTCTCAAAACTACTTTAAATATACTTATAAATTTAGATTTTTTTTTAAGATATTTTGATGCTATTTTGGTGCAATTTTTATCAAAAAAAATATCTCCACTATTTAAAAATAATATACTATTTTTTTTTGTAAGATTAAGACCTATATTCATAGCATTGTAAATTGACTTATCCCTACCAACTATAAATTTAATGAATTTAATTTTTTTGTATTTTTTTACAAATAAATTTTGAATATGTGGCGTAATTATTAAAAACTTTTTAGGTTTTTCAATTTGAGATAAGACTGATTTAATTGTTTTTTCTAAATTCAAAATACTTCCCTTATGGACAGTAATTATTGCTAATTTAGACATTTAAATTTATTTAAGAATATTGTTATACTTCTTCTCAAAAATTGAGTGAAAGATAAATGAAATTGTAGTAGATATCAAACGCCTCAATCTTTTTAAAGTTTCAAATCTCAATCTCCATAAAAATTCTATGTAAGCTAATTTTTTTGGAACTTCTTTTTCTACTCCTGTTAAAATATTAATTGCCCCACCAAGTAATACTAATTTAAAGTTTTTATTTTTAATTGACAGTATCTCAGATACTTGTTCCTGCTTAGGTGTTGGTATTGTAAGAAAATATATAACATTTTTTTTCAATTTTGGACATTTGCTTGCAATAAAAGATGGGCTACCGAATGGAAGTTGAGTGTGTCTAACTGTTTTTTTAAGTAAAATCCTCAAAAATTTTTTCTGATCTTTATTTAAATTTCCAAGTACGTGGACTTCTTTTATTTTATTATTCAGTTTTATATTTCTTACCAAATTTCTACCTGCAACTTTATTAGTATTTTTATAACTTCTTGAAATCATTAATGGTAAATATCCATCTGGCCAATGGTAAAGATCTTTATATATTATTATTTTTTTTGAGTATAAGGATCCTAAAAATGCTAAATTTAAAGCAGATAAAACAAAGTTATTTTTATTATTAATAAATTTATTAATATTTTTAATTAATTTTATTTTTTTGAAAAAAAAATAATATTCCATCTGATAAATTTTTTTTCTTAAACAAGATTTTTCGATTTTTTTAAAAGTATAAAACATTTTTTTTTCTATTTTATTAATGTTACTTGCAAAATTTATAAAAGATGGAATTTTGTGTGTTATTTTTAAAAAATAATAATATAAAAATTTATACTTATGATAATCTATCAGATAGTCTAGGTCCTCCTTGACTCTTTGAGTTAAGCTAGACATTTCTGTACTTAGTCCCTTATTAAACATGCAAACTGAGTAGAAATTAATACTTTTATGTTTAATTTTTTTTGTACCTATTTTTGAGAGAAATTTACTATCTGATGAAATTTTGAAGTTTTCATCGTAAAGAAATTTTTTATAAATTTTTTTAGAATAAAACATCCCAGTATGTGAAAATTTATGAGAATTATATTGATTAAATGTGTCATTGGGAGCCCTCCATAGTCTTGTAATATTTAAATTATCATTAAAGTATAAAATATTGGAGCTTATTAAATCTATACCATTAACATTTTTTACAAATGTTGAAATTACTTTATCATTATAATAAACATCTCCAGAATGTAAGAAACATAAAAAATCTCCTTTGGCAATTTTACAAGCATAATTTAAAGAATCGTAAACACTTTTATCTTTTCTTGAAATCAGTTTAAATTCTTTAAAATAATCGGAAATAATTTTATAGGTACCATCATTTGATTTTCCATCTACAACGATTAATTCAATATTTCGATACTTTTGTTGTAAGACGCTCTCAAGAGTTCTTGCTATAAAATTTTTATTATTTTTAACTACAGTTACTACTGTGACTAACATTAATTTTTACTTATTTCTTCTGAAACCATCTCTTGAACAAGTTTTTGAATATTTATTTTAGTAGACCAGTTAAGTTTTCTTTTTGCCTTAGATGCATCTCCAAGTAAATGATTTACCTCAGATGGTCTAAAATATCTTTTATCTGTCTCAATAATTATTTGATTATTTTCATTTACAGCAAATTCTTTTTTATTTTTATTTTTTTTCCAAAATATTTTTAATCTAAGTTCTTTAGCAACTAAATTTATAAAATCTTTAATTGAATATTGTTTTCCTGTCGCTATAACATAATCATCTGGTTTTTTTTGTTGAAGCATTAGCCACATGGCATAAACATAATCTCTTGCATGACCCCAATCTCTTCTAGCATATAGGTTTCCAATATATAATTTTTTTTGTTTTTTTAATTTTATTTTAGTTAAACCTTTCACAATTTTTTGAGTTACAAAAGTTTCACCTCTTAGTGGACTTTCATGGTTAAAAAGAATTCCATTACAAGCATACAAACCATATGCTTCTCTATAATTTACAGTAATCCAATGAGCATACATTTTAGCAACACCATATGGGCTCCTTGGATAAAATGGAGTTTTCTCATTACTAGGTTTTTTACTAATTCCTCCAAAAAGTTCTGATGTGCCTGCTTGATAAAATTTTGTTTTTTTTTCTAACTTTAAATGTCTAATAGCTTCTAAAATTCTCAAAGTTCCTAAAGCATCTGCATTAGCTGTATATTCTGGTTGCTCAAAAGAAACTGCAACATGGGATTGGGCTGCTAAGTTATATATTTCATTAGGTTTTATTTTTGACAAAATGTTATAGATTGATGGAGTATCCATCATGTCACCATGATGGAGAATAAAATTAGAGTTTTTATTTTGTATTTCTTTATAAAATTTATCTATTCTATGTGTATTGATTGATGAAGATCTTCTTTTAACCCCATGAACAACATATTTTTTTTTAAGTAATAATTCAGTTAAATAGGCGCCATCTTGACCTGTAACTCCAGTAATTAAAGCAATTTTTTTTAACATATTAAATTATCTCTTAGCACACTTTGGGTGATTTCTTGATTTTATTTTTTTTATTAAAGGATATTGGAATTTTAAATATTCAATTTTTGCATCTTTCTCTATAAAATAGCAATTTTTTTCAATCCAACAAAGATTTCTATCTGCAAAAGAATCACAATAATTTACCGGCCTAACACCAAAGCCGTTTCTATTAATTGTGTCTATTCTCTCAATTTTTTTGGATGGCAAAATCGTAAAATCTTTCAAGCTGAATGTATTTTTCACCAATATATTTACAATCAAAGCCGAATAAATAAAATAAAAAACAAGTATATGAGTTTTTTTTATATTTATAAAGTTTGTTAATTGATTTGAAAACAGTAAAACAACAGACAAAGGTATTACAGCAAAATACCCTAAACCAAATCTTGGATTTGGAGACAAATACAACCAAGATAATAAAAAGAATATCATAAAAATAAATGGTGAATAAAAAAAGTTGTTATTTTTACTTAAAATTAAATTCAGTTTTTTAATAAATAATAAATAAATTAAAAAAATTGATAGTAATATAAATGATACTAACAAAAATAATTCTCTAAAAAAAATTTTTTTTCCTAATAATTTTTGCTCTACCACTCCACTTTTAATTAATGAAGAAAAACCAACCACAGTTTCTAGATTAAAGATAATTAAAATTGAAAAAAAAACTATAAATAAAATTGCATAATAATTAAATTTCTTTTGTTTTAAGATCTTATAAAAAATCAAAATTAAAACTAAAAATAAACTGCAGAAAATTGTTATCAATATAAATAAGTTTAGATTAAAAAATGACAACAAACTTTCTTGGCTAAGATATGTTAAATATATTTTGCCATAAATAACAATTTCATTTAGAATACTTTTTGTTAACTCTGTATTAGACCAGCTTGTTTCAAAACAAAAAAATGGTAAAGGAAATATAAGACATCCAGTATTAATAAATGTTTTTAAAATCCAAAGAAATACTAGTGATGAAGGTAAAATTGAAATTATAATAAATTCTTTTAAATTAATTTTTTTATTAATTAAAACTATTGATAAAACAAATATAAAATAAAAAACAAAAATTAAGTTTGAAGATTTAAATAAAAATAATAGAGCAGATAATATTATAAAAATCTTAAAATTATCCTTTTTAAAATCTTTAAAAATTATGATTTCAGTAGCTTTGAGAAAAGAAAGAAAAAACATAACTCCTGTAGGAAAATCAATTAAGGAAAAAGAAGGTTGAGCATACCTAATCCATATTGGAATAAAAATTAATGTACTGATTGCAATTGCATTTTGTGTAAGGTCGTCTTTTTTTAAATAATCTAATATAATTTTAAAAAGTAAAAAATAAAAAATTCCTTGAAAAAAAGATAATATTAATAGTTCATTTTTTATCCAAAATATTGAGGATATATAACCATAAATAGATACAGTACCAAATCTTTCATGCAAATTAAATAACCCAAAAATAACTTTATGATCTCTGATAAAATTTTGATGTGGCAAATGATATAAAGCGCCATCATATCCTACAATCATATACATGCATATAATTGATATTAGAAATAAAAGAACATAATTTTCTTTAGAAATTTTTAAAAATTTTTTAAAAGAAAAAATTATAGAAACAAGTGTTAATAAAATAAAAAATACTTTTATAAAATTATTTCCTAGTGGAAAAAAAAAATTAAAAAATAAAGTTAAAATGCCAAAAATAAATATTGCGGAAACTATATTTTCTATACTGTAAATATCTTTATGTGAGGACCTATTTTTTAAATAGAAATTATTAAAAAATTCACCAACAGATGCAAAACAAGTTATAAAGACAAAAAAATATATAAAATTGATTAACATTATTTTAATTTTAAATATCCCTTAAAATTCAACCTTTTTAAGCTTTTTATTTTCAATCTTAAAAACTTTTTCACACTTTTGAAGTGTGGATAGCCTATGGGAAATAATAATTATAGTTTTTTGACCAATGAGTTTTGTTATAGTATCCATCAATCTTTTTTCTGTATCATTATCCAAAGCGCTTGTGCTTTCGTCAAAAATTATTATCTCTGGTTCAAAATAAATTGCCCTTGCTATAGCTAATCTTTGTTTTTGACCTCCAGAAAATCTTATTCCTCTTTCACCTATTTTTGTATCTATACCAAATTCAAGATTTTCAATTAAATTGTTTAATTGAGAGACATTTAACGATTTATTTACTTTACCTAAATCAATCTTATCTTCAGTTTGTCCAAATGCAATATTCTCTTTAATACTTCCATCAATAAGATAATAATTCTGAGGAACATATCCTATCAAGTTTCCCCAATTAACCTCATAATCATTCACTAGTTTTTTGTTTATAAATATATTTCCTCCTTTTTGTTTCAATAAACCACAAAAAATATCAACAAAAGTTGATTTTCCTATTCCCGTTGTTCCAATGATTCCAATACACTCCCCTTTTTTTAGAGAAAAATTTAATTTTTCAAATATTTGCTTATGAGGCTCTTCATAATCAAATTTAATATCTTGCATAACTATTTCCTCAAAATTTTGAATGTCTAATGTTTGGGGGCTATTCTTCATTGCTTGAAAAGCCTCATCTATGTCATCAATATTTTCAATTAATTTCTCTGCTGAAGCAAATCCATATCTTAAATTTTGAATTGCTATCAAAATTCTGTTTGCTGAGGGAATAATTCTAAAAGCAGCTGCACTAAAAACTGCTAACATAGGTATAACAGTAGAAATTTCATTTGAAAAAATTATTGTTATCATCACTACTGATACCATTGTAAATACAGCTATAATCTCAAGCCATAATCTAGGTAATTGTAAGATGAAATTCATTTTTCTTCTTGCTTCAACTGTTTTAAATAAATTATTGCTGAAAATTGAAAAAATATATTTTGATACATTAAAAATTTTGATTTCTTTTATTCCATGAAAGGTTTCTTGCATATTTTTGAGTAATTTCTCCTCAAAAATCTGTCGTTGTTGTCCCCAATGTCTAGTTTTGTTTTTTGTAAAAAAATAAAAAATTATCATTGAAAGTGAGAGAGTGAAAATTACTAAAAGTGATCCTAATGGCTCTATTGTAATTAAAAAAATAATTATGAATAAAAAAATAATTAATTCAGCAGAAACCTGTAAAAAAGGCTCAAGACAAGAGTCTATAAAAATTTTTGTTTCGTTTGATAAAGTATTTAAATATTTAGAGGAATTTTTTTGGAAAAATAATGAATAAGGTTGAGCCACAATTTTACTATACAAATCTTTGCTTATCCTACCTAATACATTGCTAGAAAACTTATATTGTGCATGATATAAAATTACTAAAAAAAATGTTTTAATCAAAAAAATTGAAAATAAAGACAAAAATATATAAATCGCTAATTCTTTATCGGAAAAATTTAAAATTAGCATTTTTAAAGAACTAAACAATTTAAGATCAAGAATTCCTTCAGTGCCATTAATTAATATCGAAATGGCAGGTATAATTAATCCAATCCCTATAGTTTCCAGTATTGCTGCAAAAATCATTAACAAAACTAATAAACATAATTTTGTTTTTTCTTTTGAGTTAATTATTTTAAAAATTAAATTAATTTTTTTCATTTAAAATTTGTCTATAAATTTTGATATAATTGTTTGCTATTGTTTTATATGAAAATTTCTTAAGAATTGTATATCTGACTTTTTTTTTGGTTAAATATTTTTTTTTCAAAAAAAATTCAATCGCTTTAGATAAATGAATACTAGAAAAACTCTTTACTAAAAGGCCATTTTTTCTATTTTTGACAATATCTTTTAACCCAGTGTTTAAAAAACCAACTACTGGTGTTCCACACAATATGGACTCGCTAGCAACTTGACCAAATGCCTCAATTTTGGATGGCAATACAAATAAATCTACTGAATTATAAATATTTCTTAAAATCCTATCGTCCTTAATCATCCCTAATGATTTGATTTTTATTTTGCAATTTTCTATAGTAAATTTTTCCTTGTTTCCAAATTCTACAATTTCAAAATCAATTTTTTTATTTTCTAAAATTTTTATTGAATCCTTTAATAAATCAATACCTTTCCTGTTAAATCTTCCAACTTCTAAATTACCTAAACCAATATAAAATTTATTTTTATTTAGTTTTAATTTTTCTCTACATTTAATTTTATTTTGAATTTTCCAGAATTTTTTATCAATGGGATTATTAACACAAAAGGTTTTGGAGCTTTTAAAAATACTTTTTTTAATTGAATTTTGAATCCATTTACTTACACCAATAAAGTAAATATTTTTTTTTTTTAATTTTTTTTTTTGTTCAAGTATGTATTTGTCTATAAAATTGATACTTTTCATATTATTTTCAAATGAGTAATGATAAGCACCAATGAATGGCCACATGTCATGACAAGTCCATATAATTTTTTTTTTTACTTTTGATAAATCTTTTAAAGATATTGTCTCATTATTAATCCAATGCAGATGAATAATATCAAAATTTGATTGGTTAATAAGTTTATAAATATTATTGGAAAACAAGTTAAGTGATAAAATTGAAGTTTTATTTGGAAAAACAAAATTAAATAATTTATTCAAAAATATTTTTATAAGATAAAAAGCTTTATTTTGATTTATTTGTGCTACTTTCTTATGATTTTTTGAAGATTTTTTTGCAACTAAAAAATTTGAATTAATTTTATTTTTTAAGAGTGATTGATGAATTCTTAGAGCAGCTCTTGATGCTCCACCAATATAATCAGAAAAACTTATGTGTAAAATTTTCATTAAATTTTTAATAAATTTTTAATAAACTTTTCAATTTTACTCTCATTTTGTAGTATCACATATATTATACAAACATTTGTAATTCCAACTAAATGCTTTGAAGTTGCCCATATAATTAAATGGGGAGCTATACTTAGAGAAAACAAAAAAAAGAAATATAAATTATTCCTATAATTTAAATTATTTAATATATTCTTTTCAAATAGAGAGTGTTTAAATATAAAAATTAAAAATGTTAATATAGAAAAATTAATTATTATTTTATTCATTATATTGCTGATTTTGATTTCTGACATAGAATTTAAATCAAGACTCCCATCTTTATGAATATTGAAAAATACAAATTTCAATTTTGAAATAAAATCTTTTATTAATTGTTCAAAATTATTTTTCAAATATATTGAATTTTTTTCCTTATAATAATCATAAAAATCCCACTCATTGTTAATCATACGGTCGGGAGTTTTGACTTCAATTAGATCAGTTGAATATTTTGGATAAAATTTATTAAAGTTTTCATTAAATGAAAAAGACATTACGTATGAATTAATTGTTGATCCAGACGAGCCAATAGGAAATTTACCAGTTTTGATTAGACCATAACTGCCCCATACTGTAATTGCTATAACCGCTGAAATTAATGGTAAAAACTTGATTAAATTTTTTTTTTCAAAAATTATTAATAAAAGAGGAACAAATAAAACTATAAAAAACATTGATGTTTTACAAAAATAAGAAAGAAAAAGTAGTGCAGAAAGTATTATATAACTAATTTTATCTTTTTTACTTGCTAGTAGCAAAAAAATTAAAGGTAAAAAAATAGCTATCAAATTATCTTCATAATTAAAATTAAGACTTACTTGAAAATTATATGGCACAAAAAGTGGAGTGAATAAAAGTAAAATAAAAATAAAAAAATTATTTTTATTTATTTTATAAAATAAAAAACAGACCCAAAAATATAATGAATATATAATTAAGTTTTTAAATGAAATTATAAAAAAAAAATTTAATGAAAGTTTAGAAAGAAATGTAATTAACAATGGTAGTGCTAATGTTTTCTTAAGGTAAAAATCTATACCGTTAAACTTTTGACTCAATTCACCATTATAGTAAAAATTATGTATTAGTTGACCATGACCAAAATCAATATTTTTTAAAATGATATTAGAATTTTCATCAATAATATTATAATTCGATGAATAGATTAAACAAAAAATGATTGAGCTAGTTAAAATTAAAAATAAATAAAGTAAATAAATAATTATAATATTTTGTCTCTCAAAAAAAACATAAGTTGATGAAATAATTTTCTTCATTTATTTATGCTTGTAAATTTTTCTAAGTATCTAACTATTTCTTTAATGTTGCAAAAACAATTTAAAGTATTTTTGTTCCCATTACATAGGAAACTTTTGTAATTAAGTTTAATCATTTTACATATTTTCTCATACATTTTATGATTATACTCGCTATGTAAAATCTCAATAAGATGTGTTTTATTATTACCAAATAAAATAGGATTGATAATTCCAGAACCGTGATACCCTATTATTATATTGGAATTTAGACAGTAATGTATTTGCTTAGCCAAAGTTAATTTTTCAAATTTCAATTTAATGAAATTTCTTTTTTTTAATTCTTTAAATAAACTATCCTCATTAAGAATTTTTCGAGAGTTTTGTTCTCTTGAAATTAAGATATTAAATTTTTTCTTTACCTTTTTAGCTTTAATAATTTTTTTTAATTTTTTAATACAGCCCTTATAATAAATATTATTAGTTCTTGTTTCTAAATGAGTAAGATAGGAAGCGTTTTTAAATTCATAATTTTTATCATTCTCTAAGTAAGAAAATTTGAATTTTAAAAATTTTTTTAGTTTTAATGTTTCAATATATTTTTTACACGATTGGGGTAGATAAATAGTTCCTATATTTTTCTTTTCCAAAAAGAAAATTCTCAAAATAAAATCGTTAATTATATGAAAATGATTATTTGCATATGGACCTAATAACAAAATATCATTTTTTTTTAAATTTATTTCATTAT
>MDSZ01262651.1_pt1 | contig 26206 bp, 21 predicted proteins | sample 811201 | NCBI WGS metagenome assembly MDSZ01 (sample SAMN05326647, study PRJNA326480) | marine metagenome | isolation source: seawater | place: Indian Ocean: North | collected 2010 | reverse complement strand
CGATTTCAGCGTGCCGGGCGTGAAGCATCCCTGGCCGATGGCGGCAGCCTGCTGGTCGCCGGCAACACCGCGTATCGGAAGATCCGCGCCGAATAGGCTGTCATCGCAGATGCCGAACTCGGCCGCGCAGTCCATCACTCGTGGCAGGCCTGCGCGCGGCAAGTCGAACAGGGTCAGCAGTTCGTCATCCCAGTCATTCTGGTGAATGTTGTAGAGGCTAGTGCGACTGGCATTGGTGGCGTCGGTGACATGCATCCTGCCGCCGGTTAGCCGCCAGATCAGAAAGCTGTCGACGGTGCCGAAACATAGTTCTCCTGCGGCTGCGCGGTCGCGTGCGCCCTCGACGTTGTCAAGAATCCATGAGAGTTTCGTGGCGGTGAAATAGGGGTCTAGCAGCAGGCCTGTCTTTTCGGTCACCATGGTTTCATGGCCGGCGCGCTTTATCACCGCACAGATATCAGCGGTGCGACGGTCCTGCCAGACGATGGCGTTGTGGATTGGCCTGCCGGTGGCGCGGTCCCAGACGATCGCTGTCTCGCGCTGGTTGGTGATGCCGACCGCGATAGGCAGGCTGCTGCGCGTGCGGCCCTCCGCAACCATTGCAGCGGTCACGTCGATCGTTGTCTGCCAGATATCTTCAGGGTCATGCTCAACCCAACCATCAGCTGGAAAATACTGACGAAATTCAGTGGACTTCTGAGCTAAGGGTGTGCCGTTTTCGTCAAAAAGAATAGCACGGGTACTTGTTGTGCCCTGATCTATGGCGATGATGGTGCGAAGATCAGACATTTCATGATAGCCAGTTGCTTTAAATTGTTGTTGTTGACGAATTGTTTACGTTTCGGTCCTAGGTATTTCAATCAGTTTCTATCCGATACAAGGTTTGAGAGAGGAACGTCTAGAGCAATTTTTGCGATTTGAATTTCACACGTAAAAATACGCATTAAGCCAATTATGTTTTTGTGGGGGGTTCTTTTGCTAACTTAAATGCGATCATATCGTGTTGGTCTGTCGCAACAAATCTTGGATTGTTTGAACAATTGGGCATCGTTGCGCGATTTTGCTTGATATGACTTTTCCCTTTTTTAATGTTCTATCTTGAAAATTGGTTTTAAGAAAATGGGCAAGGTCTTGTGCATTTGTGAACTTGTCTATGTGAGGAACTGAGAAGTTCAGGAAAAAGGCCTCATTCTCACAAAATGAACAAGCGGGGATTTCGCGGAGCGCGGCCTCGAACAGAATGCTGGAGTAAAGACCGACAGTGCAAAAATATTCTTCCCATACATTTAATTCATGGACAACACTGATGCCCAGTTGATCACTAATTCGTTCAAGATTGATTGGAACTCGAAACGTAGGATGCCATTTAATCTCAATCTTAAGTTCGTTTCCTTCATTTACTTTAGCTGAAATTCTGGCAAGTGAAGTTAGCCACTCGCCAAAGTCTACGTTAGCTGCCGGCGTGCTATCTTGGAATGGAACTAGTATTTTTTCACCGAGTGGACGCTGAGCTCTCTTTGTTGTTTTGTTCCAATGTGGATTTGTAGACAGAGAAATGTAGTCGGTGTTCATCCCTAATTTTGCGTAGAAATCCCTGGTAGGTTCGTCAAGAACTAAAAGTCGATCTGGAAAAACTAATTTATCCCTATACTTAATGCGGTCCATCAACCTAGTCCAAAAATCTAGGAAACCAATTGAAGGGATCCCTAATTCCCTTGCTTCCAAGATCAACCTAGTTTCGAAATTTGAAAAAATATTAACTATGAGGCAACTCAAATTTAGCTGGCTCAATCGATCTTCGCGTTCATCACTATTTAGGACGTGAAATCTATCAGCTACTGGGTCGACATGCTTCAACCATTCGCCTTCTGGTTTTTTATTTAATAACCAAACGATTTCAAAGCCTGCACTTTGAAGCTGGCATTTAATTGCTGAAATAAACTGCGCCCCTCCAATCTGAGCCACACCCAATCCGATTTTCATTTTAGCACGATTTCGAAATTATGTCCGAGTGCTCTAAAATTCGATGCAAAGCAGAACCCAATTCGTCTATCTGATCATTTGTCATTCTTGGAGACATAAAGTTGCAAAGAAATAACTTTGATTCTATTTCCTCTACGGTCTTCAAAGGTTCACAGCTTCCAACGTTAAACAAACTCGCCCTGCTACTAATGCCGGACAAATGCCGCAAAATATTTAGTTTGTAGAGTGGTTTTGTGTATCCCTCACGTGTAGAGAACCCCTCTGCTGAAAGCGCTTTACAAAAAGAGTGCCGCGTCATGCCAGCAGACTTTTCATCGAACAAAACTGGAAAGTAATGAAAGGTATGTGTAAGTTTTTCATGAATTTTTGGTGGTTGGAAGCAATCAAAAGAACGGAATACTTTTGAAAGCCCAACGCCAACTCTGGCTCGTTCGGTGTTAATGAACTCCAGTTTGTCTAATTGACAAATGGCGACGGCTGCTTCCATTTCGGTCATACGGAAGTTCAGCCCAAGTGTATTAAATTGTTCAGTTTCTGGAATGCCAAGCCAATCGGAGGCATTCTCACCATGGTTACGGATCAGTCTGCATTTGTTAGCTAACATTTCGTCGTTAGTGGTGATTACCCCGCCTTCACCAGATTGAATATTCTTGTGGCGATTAAGGCTAAAAACCCCAATGTCGCCTATCGTTCCAGTGAATTCACCATTCCATTTGGTTCCGATCGCCTGTGCGTTGTCTTCAATTATTTTTACACCGCGTTCCTGACAAATGATCTTTATTTGATCGTAATTTGGTGAGCCACCAAACAAATTGACTGTCATCAAACATTTTGTTCTTGGGGTAATTTTTGAGCTAAGGTCTTTCGGTGAGAGGCAGTAATTATCCGCATCAATATCACAGAAAACTGGCGTTGCACCTGTGAATAAAATGGCAGCCACTGAACCACTCATTGTGTATGGAGGGAGAATAACTTCATCATTTGGCCCTACGCCAACAGCAAGTAGGGCGGTATAAAGACCTGTAGTGGCGGAATTTATCGAAACTGCGTGGGTGCAACAAAATTTTTTCTGCCAGTGATCTTCTAAAGTTCGTACTTTTTGGCCACCGAAAAACTCTTCACAGCCACTGCCTATGAAACCTGACAGTTCTCCAGATTCTAACACTGCTGCAACAGCCTTTCGCTCTTCTTCTCCAATGAAACCAGCGCTAGAAATTGGCTCGGAGAGAACAGGTTTTCCACCAAGTACTACGGGTAGAAGTTTATCAGTGCCTGAGGTTTTTTTCATTGCTGTCATTGATTCATCGCTCTAATGGTTTGGATGGTTTGATGATTTTTGATTGCTTCATCGACTGTACACAAATCTGAGGTGCCAGACTTTGTGATCTGATGGGCAATTTCTTTGTACACGCCAACAAAGGAGTAAGCCTGTCTGTAAAACTCTGTATTTTTTTCGAGGAAAACAGAATGTGCGTGACCATTCCCGACCTTTGGTTTCCCACTAGTTATTTCTGTTCCGTTCATCCCAATTTTGTAATACCGGCTTGAGAAATAAACTTCGATTTCAAATTCTTGATATTGAAAAGTGTTACCAAGCCCTGTGACTAAAATTTCGGTATCTCTTGGACTTTGCAGAATAAAGCTAGGGCATATTTCGTCTCCATTTGTGTAGGTGGGAGTGAGCGTGCCAAATAACCAGTGCAGTATGTCAATAAGGTGACAGCCAATATTCTCCAAACTTCCTCCATATCGCGCGATTACAGCTGTCTTTTTGCCACCGTGTTTTTTAACTAGCTTCTTTAAGTGTCGGTAGTTCGGATGAAACCTCCTCGGAAAATTCACAAAAGCCCTTTTTTTGTAATGCAATAAAATGCTTTTCAATTCTTTTGCCTCGGCCAAGTTTATGCCGAAGGGCTTCTCGCATAAAATCATATCAATTGACGGTTGTTTCACCACTTCTCTCATCACGCTGACGTGTGTATCGGTCGGTGAGGCGATAACCGCAAATGTCGGCGAAAATCTATTGAAAAATAGCGTTGGAGAAGAAAAACATGGAATGCCGGCGCTTTGTAGATGTTTGACTTTTGTTTCTGCAGGATTGGGGTCAACTACACCGCAGAGTGCCAAACCACCGTTTTGGTTCAGCGTGCCGAGGTGTGTTCTGGAGTTTGAGTCTGAGAGATCAAATCCCGTCTCAAGCGTCACGTTGCCCAGGCCAAAAATTACTGTTTGTGTCATTGATACTCGCTCAACCATACTGCGCCGAATCCGTCATATTTTTTGCGCCATCTGATGCCGCAAACGTATCTCAGCAAGTTCAAAATCTTCAAGTGTATCAATATCAAGTGACCGGTTTGCCGGCATCACATAAGCAAAACTCATTAGGTCATTGAAAATCATGCTATCTTTTGAGAGGAAAATCGATGTTCGGTATATGTAGATGGCGCCATTCAAGGTGTAGCTCTTAGGAAGGTCCTGGCTTCGTTGGTCCAGAGCTTCCTGCGAGATAAAACCTTCCATATTAAGGTCTGGTGGCAATTTGTTTGTCCATTCTGGGGGGTGATCAGTCGGTGAAACCGACACTACTGAGTGGGCCCTTTTTTCTTTGAACAGAGAAAAAGCACTCTTGATATCCAACTCATTCCTCAGTGGCGAGGTTGGTTGCAAAACTGTTACGAGGTTATATCCAAAACCTGCCGTCGTTTCCAAATTTAAGCAATGTTTGATGACTTCGACGGTGGATGTGTCATCTTGTGCAAGATCTTTTGGCCTCAAAAAGGGTACCAATGCCCCTGCTTCAATGGAAATTTTTGCAATTTCTTTGCAATCCGTGGACACTATTATCCTGTCAAAGCACATTGATCGCACAGCAGTTTCAATCGTCCATGCGATCAGTGGTTTGTCTGCTAGTAGTCTAATGTTTTTGCCAGGCAAGCGCTTGCTGCCCTTGCGGGCCGGTATAATGCAACAACTGTTCAGGCTTTCAATCATCGACGCGTATCTGTCTCGAGAAATTTGGAAAGTTTTTCATTCTTGGAAAGCTGCTCAGCAAAATGCTCTATTCCTGTGACAGACAAGTGCTGTGTGTCGTATATGTATGGCACTGATCCATTTAACGGTTGGAGTAAGCAACTCCCGTCATCACAAAAATGTGCAACCCGATTGATAAATAATGCACCATTTGATTTTGCCAAATTAGAAACGACTTGATTATTTATTGCTATGTCCGGGTGAAACGCTGGACTTGCCAACTTAAGAGTGAGAGGTGCAGTTAGTTTCTCGGTACTCAACCGTACCAAGATCCATCCTATATTATGCCTAAAGACCAATGATGGTCCTACTAATGCGATCGGAACTTGCGTTTTGGCTGCGGCCCTCAATACATCATGCAATGCCGAAAAATTTTGATCTACAAATCTCGACGCTAGTATTATGCCACTCAATTTTGGAGATTGGTTTAGCTTTGCGATACGTGCATGCAGTTGCGGAAAACATGTTTGATCTGCGATGGGTGCGCAACCGCTTTGCCTAAGCATGGAGAAATGTATATCAGGATAAGCTAGGCTAATTGACCGAAAAAAATCTTCGCCGTTGCTGTCTCCAATAATGATAAACCAAGATTTGTTTATTGGAGTGGCTCTAATCATGTTTTCGATACATGTTTCACGACTATTTTCCTGGTTCTCAAGTGATGCCACAAGCTCTGAGGAAGGGTCAAAAACGCAAACACCACCGGAAACATTAGTTGTTGGATTGCTTGTCGGAACAGTGCCTTTATGCACCTGATAACGCGTCAAGATGACATTATGTTCATCGAAAATGCTGGCTAACATCTGCCTTTTGCTTTTTTCGAAGCGTCCGGGCAACCCTTCGCTATACATAGCGTATATCGAAATGCCGGCGCCTAAGAACAAAATGATCGCACTGAATGCGGAGTAAAAACGGCTGCGGGAAAGGTGAACTTTTGAAAACTTCAAAACGCTATTTTTTTCGTACATCGCAGAAAGAATAAAGCCTAAAAGCACTGATATGAGTAATAACGCCCACCTCTCTATTGTCGTTGTTTCCCTAAAAACTGCATATGTGTAGATAACGAATATTGGCCAATGGACGAGATAGATCGGATACGATGCTGTGCCTACGGAACTTAGTATTTTGCTAAATTGACTGTTCGAATTATCTGACCGGAGCAATAGATAGCTGGCCGCGAGAGAACAACTGGTAAACTGTAAAGCCACAGAGCTATGTTCCAAAAATGTAAAGCCAACAAAAACTAAAATTAGTGCGCCAAGCGCAAAGACGTCTGTGACAGTTGCAGAAACTGTTGCCTCAAAGTTGGTTCTAGAGACTGCAAGCGCCATCAGCATACCTAAGCCGAATTGCCAGCCTCGGAATGGTAACATAAAGAAATTGAAATTAACTCTGTCCTCAAAGTAAAAGCTGCCAAGCAAAGATATGCCGGTAAGTAGCGTTAGTATTATTATTAATGGTAAGAGTTTTGACTTAGTTATTTTTCCAACAACAAGCCAAAAAATACCTGCACAGATATAGTATTGGAATTCCAGACCGAGCGACCAGGTGTGCAGCAGTGGCTTGTAATGAGAAGCAATGTCGAAATAATTCGTTTCACGCCAAAACAAAATATTTGAAGTAAAGGTGACTGCTCCAATCGAATGTTTAGCAGTATTCAGCAGATGTGTTGGGATGAAATAGACGGCGCTAGCAAAAACAGTAAATGTTGTTACCAATGATAGCAACGGAAGTAGCCGACGGAGCCGTCTTGCATAAAATGAGTACAGATCCCTGAAATTGCTTATTTTCTTACCATAAATTAACGTTAATATATAGCCAGAGACGACGAAGAATATATCGACTCCCAGATATCCGTAATCAAATCCCAAGAGCTGAAAATGAAAAAGAAGCACTGCAAGAACCGAGATTCCTCTAAGGGTGTCAACTTTTACTAACCTCGTTTCTTTGTTCATTTATGCCCCTTCATTCGCTGATAAAGTTTGAACCTTTGCTGCCTAGACGTGAAACAAGAAACTCCCAGCCATGAGATACGCAGAGCCTTATTAAATATGGGAAAAGCCTCCAAATGAAAACTAGCAAATTAGTTTGGACAAAGCGGTTGTAGGATCCATTTGTTCAACTTATCGACGCATTTTTTATCTTTTTATGAGGGTTGACCGTGAACAAATAAATCCTTTATACGCAACCATATTGGGCATAAAAGTAACGATATCGGCGGAGTAGCTCAGTTGGTTAGAGCAGCGGAATCATAATCCGCGTGTCGGGGGTTCGAGTCCCTCCTCCGCTACCATCTTCCGAAGTTTCAGAAACCCCTGTCTAGCCTCGAACACCGCCTGTTTGGTGTGTTGTCGATGGTTTGATTCTATCGATAGTCTCGGTGGCTTGTCACTCGAAATTAGGGGTCGTGAGTGACCGAAGAGTGACCAGCGAGTGACCGACATCCAGCCTTTATTAGGTCCCATGAACGACAAACATCACACCCGGTGGGTGCGACGAACAGCGGTTTTAAAAAGGGAGTAAAAGGGATCGTTGGTTGTTTTGGTCGACGCTAGTGTTGCAGGAGTGTAGCCCGACATCTCTCATTCTTTATGATTGTTTTCTTAGAGATGATCGTTCTGGGGTAAAACCCACTAAACCCTCGATAGTTTCGCTGTTAGCAGTCCATACCATTGGTCGGAACCTCGGAAAGTTGTAATCCATTCATTGCCGCTTAATTTGAACCATTGCTGGATTGGGCATATTTCTTACCGGTAGTTCTCGGACTATGATTTTGTGATTTGGTGAACTGATAATTTTTTTACTGTGTGTGTTTTCGAGCATTACTTTGTCTCGCTTGATTTAAGGTATCTTGGTTGCTGAACATTTGAAACAGCCCCCACTATTAAAAGTTGATCAGGCGCCTGTTTCTTCACCCTGGAATGCCGGAGGCTGCCTCGAGTTTCATACAAGAGATCCTTAGCGCCTCTAAAGAGTGCGTTAATGTTGGTCGCCCTAATTACACGACAAAAGAATACAAAAGGGTCTTCGATGCTTTCGTTTATGAGCGTGATGAGAGCGTTGCAAGAAAAGAAATTGAAAAATACCTCAAGTCTTTTGATAGCGAATGTTTGGTTCTTTCTGATGAGAAATTGTCTAACTTCAATTCCAATTATGTCGGTCGAAGGCTAGCGGATGTAGTTAGCCAATCAACAGTGATTTTGGTTGCAAGGGATCCAAAAACGGCAATTGCGTCCATTTACAACGCACATGACTACCAACTTAAGTACTTGCCAGGGCCGTACATCGGAAAGCCAGTTAGGTGTGAAAATTTTTTTGACTACTACGTTGTGAAAAGAACGGACGGTCGCTACAACGCGTTTTGCTCACAGGAATACATAAAGGGGTACAGACAGTTGGCAAAAGAGATGTATCTCTTCACTTTCGAGTTGTTTGCCAAAAACATTGCGCAATTCCTAGAGTTACTTGGTGATGTTATTGAAGCTAGGCTTACCCCAATTTCTGATAGTTTTAATGTCAGCAAAAGGTATTTACGACCTGGGGATAAGCTCTTATCTCTTTTCCCCTGTCTCAAAAAAGCAACCCTTCAGTTAACACCAGATCAAGAGCAGTTGCTTTTTGATTTGTACGATGAATATGTCCCTGGATACCGTATCGTTAAGGGGGAAAAGGGGTAATCCATTAGGCATAACGTTGCACCCCCGCTAAAGTAATCAGCATGCTCATAAAAATCGCTAGATATCTTCGCCATGGCCCTCTTAAACGGTTTTCACCATGCTGGCTGTTCTTAGGAAATTGCTATAGGACCGTGTTGCGTTTGTTAAAACTGTCGACCTCCGTTGAGCACTTTATTGGGATTTATGGGCCGTTCCAACTAGACGGCTATTTTGCATTCAGCAATTTCAGATATTGGGGTGATGGACATAACAACTGCTTTGAAGCCTGCATAGAGGCATGCAGGGGTGCCAGATGTTTCATTGACGTAGGAGCTCATATAGGTCTTGTAACACTGCCAGCTTCAAAAATGCTTGATGGCAGTGGTAGTGTGCATGCTTTTGAGCCCGGAACTGTCAACAACAACTTCTTGAGACGCCACGTACAACTCAACTCGTTAGACAACGTCTTCGTTAGAAATTTTCTTGTAGGGGATCAGAATAATTTTGTTGAGTTCTTTGAAACTGACTACCCTAATGGACAGAACTCAGCAATCGAAACAAGTCGTACACGCACCTACGCCAGTGTTCAGCGTCAACAAATAACACTCGACAGTTACTGTCAAGTTAACGCGATTGTGCCTGATGTCATCAAAATCGACGTTGAAGGCTCAGAGATTGCAGTGCTGATGGGCGCAGTGAATATTTTAAAAATTCACAAACCGATTATATTTTTAAGCATCCATCCGACTGAACTTAAAGCAACAACAGGCGGCCTTCTTGGTTTGATCTCTCTAGTTGACGATTTGGGCTACGAATGTTTTGAGAGAGAAGGTGTAAAAGCAAACGAATTTAAGCTTGCAGAGTATATCCTAATACATCGTGGCGCTTGAGTTCAGGGGCCACTCTCCTGTTCTTTCATTGTTGTTAAATCAGACAGGGTAGGTTTTGTTCAACGCCTTGCAAAAAGTTTCTTCTCTAAGTCCTTTGTGCCAAATGTGGAGGATTTCAATCCGACATTTAATGGCCCTAGTTCTTTGCGTTTTTCTTCTCGACCTGCCACCCATAGTTTTTTGGAAAATTACCTGGTCTAGCCCTCCTTTTTTTGGTGTTGAAGATAATTTTCTTGTAGATGGCACGTCTTTTCTATGGATCGTTTTCTTCATCATTTCTTTTATTTTTGGATTTTTTTTCAAGGATGTCAGAAGCAATATTTTATCAGCCGTCTATAACAACCACCTGATTATTTTGGGTTTTGTGCCATTTGGGTTTTATTTATTGCTGGCCGTAATTTTTGAACCAGTTCTCTACTGGCCGGCGGCTCAAATCTTACTACCCCTCGCACATTTGTACTCTTTTTGGATTTGGTTTTTAGCGTTCCGCTTCTATTGCGATGCTCCAGTTCTAATCAGGTGTCTTTTGCTCGTTTCATTTTCTTTAGCCATTTCGCAGTTGCTGTCCGCATTTGGTTTTATTCCTGGTCTGGAATTAAATTTCCAACAGCCGGAAAATTTAACCCAACTATCTCGCCGACCGTTTTTGACTATTTTGATTGAAAATAATTTTCTGCCGTTTTTGACCGTGGACCAGGGACATGTAAACCTTTATGAATTTCCATGGATTTACGTCATTGACCAATTCATTCATGGAGCGGTTGTTCCATTTAAGGAGATGAGTTCCACGGGAGCCCTCTTGTGCCTCTTAACTTGGCTTGGTTTTGCATTGAACAGATCGCAAAATCAACAAATAAGCTTGCTTTTTAAAATCACTTTTGGTTTCAGCTTCTTAAACTCTTTAGTAAGTTTTTCGCGTGTTGGTATTTGGGGTTCATTATTGATCATTTTATTTAATTCCATTTCGAAGGCTCATTCAAATTACAGAAATCAGGTTTATTTGATGGCGGCGACTTTTGCGTTTTTTTGCACCTTATATTTAGTAAAAGAACTTTTTGCTGAGCCTAACATTTTTGAAAAAGTTCAAGCTATGCTAGCGAAATTTAAGGGCATCCAAAATGAAGTTGGGAATTCTTCCTATTCTCAGATCTTTACACTGGTCGACCAATCTACTGTCTCGCGAATTGGTGAATTCCAGACTTTATTCTTTGGCCAAAGCTTCAAAGACTTAATTTGGGGATCTCCTCAATTACCAGTCTATTGTCACTCATTTTTGTTGAAAATCGCATTTTCGTTTGGCTTATTCGGGCTATTTCTATCTACGATCCCCTTCGTGATTTGTTTTGTTTTTGCTATTCGCCAAAGTAATAATAGTCAAATAAGCTCGGTAGTCGCTATTGTGCTGATTATTCTTATATTTTTCGATGTCCCTCCACCATGGCTTGTTTTTTTCCCTATCCTAATTTCATCACTAAATCTAAAAAGTTAGAACAAAAAAGATTTCGCCTAAGTAACCAATTATCGGGGATCTTACGTTCATCCCACTAGGATTCAACCTACTAAGACCCACTTCTGAAGTTGTGCCAAAAATCTGCCTTCTTCAAAATCAGATAGCGATTTAATTCAACCCTTCGGTCAAGTGATTTATAATTTGATTAGCTGTTTTAAAATGTGATAACGGCTTTCCGTCGTCCGCCTTAGAAATGTGATTCTAATGAGATTGATTAGTTCTGTTTTTAGCATATTGAGTTCTCGCGGCCTGTTAGATTTATTGCTCGCCTTAAAGGGTGGTGTTGTTGCGTTTGTTGGCAGATCTTTTAACCGTCGTTTTGTTAAGCGGTCAATTTACGACTATCAAATGTGGCTAGACCTTGAAGACACCGGAATAAGTCGAGGTTTACTGTTATTCGGAAAGCGCGAATTAGAACACCGCGAAATGTTAAGCCAGATTGTTAGCCCTGGTATGACGATATTCGATATCGGCGCAAATATAGGCTATTATGCTATCATGGAGAGCAGACTTGTTGGCGATGCTGGTCGAGTAATCGCGGTTGAGCCATCACATACCAATATTGAGCTTCTTCAGCGAAACCTTGAATTGAATTCGCTTAATAATGTAAGCGTTTTATCAGGTGCGATATCTGACAAAGTTGGCGCTGCGGAATTTTATCTTTCCTACCAAAGTAACCTAAATACTTTTCACAATGTTGGCAGTGGTCGTGAACATCTCACTGGAACGTCTATCAAAGTTGAAACTCAGACAGTTGCTACGCTCGCTAAAAAGTTTGGATCACCTGATTTAATCAGGATGGATGTCGAGGGACACGAAGTTGCTGTTTTAAATGGTGCAATAACGGCGATTAGGGATGGGGAAATCCGACCATCGGTGATTTTCGAGACCCATCTCTCTCGTTATGACGAAAACAACGATATGGCTTTGGTGTTACGGCACATGTTTAATCTTGGTTATCGTGTGCCTTTAGCTGCCTCGTCTTGGGAGGGGGGCTCCGCCATCGTGGAATCTTTCGGCTATTCATCTGAAGTTAGAATTAAAACTGACGGTAACATCCGAAAAATTTATAGAGATCTATCAAACGATGACGCTATTCAGTTGATATGCGAAACTGGTGGGCTAAGAACTGTGGTGCTGGCCGCTAATTAGTGAAGCCTGCACGGCTAAGTGGGGAAAAATGTCAGCCAGCAATTTAATGTCCGCCTCGAGAATCGGAGTCCTTGGTCTTGGTTATGTTGGGCTTCCGCTAGCGGTTGAATTTGGTAAAACACGCGAAGTTGTAGGTTTTGATATATCGTCCGACAGGATCCAAAAGTTGATCCACGGAATTGATGAGACTTTTGAGATCACCTCAGATCAATTGGCTTTGGCTAAAGGACTTTCGTTCTCAGACGAAATCACCAGTTTGACATCTTGTGACACCTATATTGTCACCGTGCCCACACCAGTAGACGACTCAAAAAGACCCGACATGTCGGGTTTAATTTCCGCGTCGCGGTTGATAGGCAACGTGTTGTCGAGTGGCAACACAGTCATCTACGAAAGCACGGTGTATCCTGGTGCCACAGAAGAAGTTTGTGTTCCGGTGCTTGAGCAAGTTTCTGGGTTGGTGTTCAACTCTGACTTTTTTGTTGGTTATAGCCCCGAGCGTATCAATCCTGGTGACAAGCAACATACTGTTCGAGATATCGTCAAGGTTACATCTGGCTCAACAGAAGCTACGGCAGTTTTCGTTGATGAGCTCTATGCATCGGTTGTGACGGCCGGAACATACCGTGCTGCAAACATCAAAACAGCAGAGGCAGCTAAAGTCATAGAAAATGTGCAACGCGATGTAAACATTGCGTTGGTGAATGATCTTGCGATGCTTTTTGATAAGCTCGGGTTAGACAGCTCAGAAGTTATTGACGCGTCAGCAACCAAATGGAACTTTCTTCCTTTCAGACCAGGCTTGGTCGGCGGCCATTGTATTGGAGTTGACCCGTATTACCTGACTTATAAGGCCCAAAAAGTTGGGCACCATTCTGAAATTATTCTTGCTGGGCGTCGAATAAATGATGAAATGAGCGGCTTCGCTGCAGCCAAGCTTTTCAAGGCGATGTCGAAGGAAGGCATCCAGATACAGGGAGCTCTGGTGCTGGTCCTTGGCTTTACTTTCAAAGAAAATTGTCCTGACATAAGAAACACCAAAGTAAGCGATCTTGTACGCGAACTACAAGAGTTCGGTGCAAAGGTTGATGTAACAGACCCATGGGTTGATCCAAAACAGGCAAGCCAAATTTATGACATTGTTGTCACAAATGACGTGGCAGGTGTGCTTTACGACGCTGTTATTCTAGCCGTCGCGCATAGTCAGTTCGTCTCGCAGGGATCCAGTGTTTTGAGGAGCTATTGCAAAGAAAGGCATATTTTGTTTGATCTTAAATCGTGCCTAGGCCGTGACCAAAGTGATTTGAGGCTCTAGTGTAATAATTAATTGTTTTCTAATATAACATTGCATGTCCAAATGATGGAAACGCACATGTTGTAATCTGGTGGCGATCACAATGAAAACTGTATTCGTAACTGGTGCTGATGGGTTCATCGGCTCGCATCTTGTTGAAGCCCTAGTTACGAGCGGAAGTCATGTAAGAGCATTGGTGCAATATAATTCGTTCGATAGCTGGGGTTGGCTCGACACAGTGCCAGAACAAATTAAGTCTTCGATCGAAGTAATACCTGGTGATATTAGAGATGCGTCCCAGATGATTGCCATAGCAAAGGGGGTTGACGTTATTTTCAACCTCGCTGCTCTAATCTCTATCCCATATTCTTATCAGGCACCATTTGCTGTGGTGGACACTAATCTCAAGGGCTGTATAAATTTGCTTGAGGCGGCCAGGCATCAAGGTGTTGACCGGTTCGTTCAGACATCTACGAGCGAAGTTTATGGAACGGCGCAATATGTTCCAATGGATGAGAAGCACCCGCTAAACGCACAGTCGCCATATGCAGCCTCCAAAATTGCTTCTGATCAAATGGCATTGGCCTATCAGGCTTCCTTTTCTGTACCAGTCACAATAGTGCGCCCATTTAATACCTATGGCCCTCGTCAGTCTCAAAGAGCCATTATCCCAACGGTTATTTCGCAGTTTCTTGGAGGAACGGGAATAGTCAAGGTTGGCGCAACAAGTCCAACCCGTGATTTTAACCACGTGTTAGACACGTGTTCAGGTTTTATTGCGGCAGCACAAGGCGATGCAAATAACTGCGTCGGAAAAACATTCAATCTAGGTTCAAATTTTGAGATCAGTATTGCTGAGCTTATTGAAATAGTTGCTTTAATTACCGGGGTAGATTGTGAGGTACAAACAGACCAGCAACGCCTTCGTCCCGCTGACAGTGAAGTCGAGCGGCTTTTTGCTGAAACTTCTACCGCAAGAGAGATGTTAGGTTGGACGCCAACTTTTGGAGGAAGAGAGGGTTTTCAACGAGGTCTTTCGAGCACAATTGATTGGTTCAAAGACCCGCAAAACCTCGCGGGTTACAAAGTTGGGCAATACAGCTACTGATGATACCGCTTTCCATACCAAATTTGTCCGGAAGAGAACGGGAATATCTTCAAGCCTGCATTGAGAGCGGCTTTGTGTCTTCGGCTGGCCCGTTTGTCCCGGAATTCGAAGATCAGCTAGCAGAGTATACTGGATCTGCTGCAGTAGTCTCGACTAACAGTGGTACATCTGGTCTTCATCTTGCCATGCATGTTTTAGGCGTTGAGCGCGACGACCTTGTAATAATGCCCACGATGACTTTTATTGCCAGCGCTAACGCGATTTCTCAATGTGGAGCTACACCATTAATTGTAGATGTTGATCCAGAAACCTGGCTGCTCAATGCTAGCTTGGTTGAAAGCCTGCTTGAGACGCAGACATACGCTAGTGAACTTGGTCGAATTCATATTGAAACGGGGCGTCGTGTGTCGGCGATCATGGTGGTTTATACCAACGGTCTGGTTCCTGATATGTCTCGTTTTCGCGCTATCGCAGATCGTTTTGGGCTGATACTTCTTGCGGATGCAGCTGCTGCGATCGGAGCGCGCCGAGAGGGAAAAAAGATCGGGCAGTTGACCGCGGACCTATCTGTTCTCTCATTTAATGGCAACAAGACAATTACAAGTGGAGGTGGTGGTGCAGTGGTGGGAGAAGATACCGCTCTTGTTGAACGTTGTCGTCATCTGTCATCAACTGCCAGATTAAGCCGAGATTACGAGCATGATGCGGTGGCATTTAATTATCGGATGACAAATATTCAGGCCGCAGTCGGCCTGGCGCAGTTAGAGCGTGTTGATGCATTAATTTCGCGCAAGAAGCAGGTTCGGGCCTTCTACAATGATTCCCTATGTGACGATGGGTGGGCAAGTCCTTTCCCCCAGCTTGAGGGCCTTGAGGATCCTTGCTGGCTTTCCGGCATAACGCTCGAAGGCGTAAATGTTGGCAAATTGATCAACCGATTAAGCACTGAAGGAGTGGAAGCACGGCGTTTCTATAGGCCTGTGCACCTCCAAAAACCTTACGCAAATGTACCCAAAGTTCTGGACGCATCTGCAGAAATTTTATGGGAAAAGATAATTACGCTACCGTGTTCTTCTAACATCAGTGATGAGGACATTAAATTTGTGGCAAACAAGGTAAAGAGCACCGTGGCTTCTTTACGTTGAAAAAAATTACAAAATCTTTGTGTATATTTGTGCAAAAAGCATGGTGTGAATGTTGGGGTTAAGTCTTTTCAAAAGTGGTCATTATCGGTTGTGAGGCTCTTGGCCAAAGGCATTTGCAGGCACTTTTGCGTCTGAAATTCCATCGGCTATATGGGGCGTTGATCCGTCTGAAAGAGCATTATCAATGGCCTCAAAAAGTTTTCGGTGCTGAAAAACATGGCCCTTACTGCTTATCACTTCGTCGAAATTCGAGGACATCGCTCGGATTATATGAGGGTGCTATGCGGTTGGTGTGAATAACGCATTCAGAATAGCCACGATTTACTAAGCGTGAAGTGTCATTCATAGGACAAAGCGTGCGGAGAAGGAAACATGTGGAATAAAGGGTGGGACACCCTCTTCGAAAAGCGAGAATGGGGAAGATTTCCCGAACTTGAAGTGGTTCGTTTCGTAATGCGCCACTTCGGTGATGCCGATAGGCAATCTTGCAGGCTGCTCGAAATCGGTTGTGGCCCGGGAGCAAATTTGATGTTTATGGCAGCGGAGGGCTTTGATGCATATGGCATCGACGGTAGCGAAGTAGCTATCAACCAAGCGAGGCATAGGATGACAGGACAAAAACTTCAGGCTGCCCTTGAAATTGGAGATGTGACGGAGTTGCCATACGAGGACGAAACTTTTGATGCGGTGATCGACTGTGAGTGCCTGTACGCGAATAACCTTGTTTCAACAGCGCTTATTCTTGATGAGACGAAGCGGGTTCTAAAGCCTGGTGGCAAATTTCTTTCCATCACCTTTGCAACCGGTACATATGGAGATGGCCTTGGAGAAAGGGTCGATGGAGAGCCTAACACTTATAGTAGGCTCCACGAAGGCGCTCTTCACTCGGATTATGGCCTAACAAGGTTCACAGATTTTGACGAAATAGAAAATATTTATGGAAAAAATTTTCACGTGGATTCGGTTGAGTCCATCGTGCGGACTTTGGACCAGCGAGCGCATGAAATAAGAGAGTGGATAATTATTTGCACCAAAGAGGTTCAAAAAAGTTAGATGAAAAAACAGACCTTTTTCCGTGAGCGACAGCCAAGTTCTTCACTTCAGGAGAGGTTTCCGGCGATTGACCAGCAACTGGCACTTCTTCGCAAAAGCCTAGGATGGGATAAGCAAACGTCTGCGGAGTTTCAATTAGAAAATATTAATCGGATTATCGAGGCGGGAATCAGGCATCCGTTTCTTGCAAACATTTTGTCTTTGGAAAGGTGTTTGAAGTCATTTAAGGAGTTCAGATCGATTCCATTTACTGACAAGTTGCTGATGAGCAATCTCGACATCGAACACGTACGTGCGAATTATGACACAATTCACAGCATGACTACTGGAGGCAGCACTGGTAATCCATTAGAAATCTTTATGGATGATAGCTTTCGTGGAAAAAATCATGCCAACACACTTTTCTACCTTGAGGTGGCAGGCGAAGACATAAAAGGCACACGCAACATCCGATTGCACGGAGATAAGTTGTCCGGATCCCTTTTATCCGAGGGTAGGTACTGGGAGGTCGTAGATGGTCGCACTTTGGTCATGTCGTGTTTCCATATTGATGAGAGAACTATTGAAGCCTATTTGGCTGCTATCGAAGATTTTGACGCGGATTACATACATTCCTATCCATCAGCTTTGAATTTACTTGTCAGGTTGGCAAAAGCTAAGGGTATGACACCAAAACATCGTTTAAGAAAAATATTTTGTGATTGTGAAACTCTCTTCCCAGATCAACGGCTCGAGTTTGAGGAATTCTTCGGTTGCAAGGTTTTCAATATTTACGGGCACACTGAAGGAGCCTGCATTGGAATTACATTTCCTGGTTCAAACAATCTCTTCTTCCCACCCGTGGTCGGTTATACTGAATTGTTGAAGCCTGACGGATCTGTTGTTACGGAGCCAGGAGAAAAGGGCGAAATTTGCGTTACTGGATTTAACAACACAGTATCACCCTTTATCAGGTACAGGACCGGCGACATTGGTATACTTGGCAATGACACTGGTACTGGTCTACCCAGTTGGTTCAATCTTGAGAGAGTGGAAGGTCGCTTGCAAGATTATGTGATCAACAAAAATGGTGAGGCGATCCCATTTGGCCCAGCACTTTTCGACTATAACTTCGACTGGCGTGGGATTGTTCGATTTAAGGCAATACAGGAAGAAGCTGGATCCATACGCTTTTTGATTTCGGTGAACCAAGCGCTCAACATACGACCAGAGAGCATTAAAAACGATTTTGAAAAACAGATGTGCCAATTTTTTGGTAACTTGTTCGACTTTGATATCGAAATTAGTAATGAAGTCGATCTTTCACCGATCGGTAAGTTTCGCTACCTCGATCAAAAGCTTGATATCAATAGTATTTCTTGATGACAAAGAAACGCTTAAAGGTCGCAGTCTATACTGCTACACGCGCTGAGTATGGCCTATTAAGGCCACTATTGGGCAAGATCAACACCCATCCTGTTATGGAACTTCATCTGATCGTGTCTGGAACTCATTTCCTTGAGCAATTTGGCGCAACGTTTGATGAAATCCTTGAGGATGATTGGCCGATTGTTCACGCAATGGATCTGTCTAAAGAAGGATGCACGCCTCCACCTGAAGTAACCCTTAGTCAAACAATTGAAAGGCTCTCAGCAATCCTTAAGGAGATTGCCCCAGATGTTATGGTAGTCATGGGAGACCGTTTCGAGCTCCTTGCAGTAGCGGCGTGCTGTACTACGCTAAGGGTTCCAATTGCACATATTTCTGGAGGTGAAATAACTGAGGGTGCCTTTGATGATCAGGTTCGTCATGCCCTTACCAAACTGGCACATATACATTTTGTGGCTTCCAATCTTTTTCAAAGGCGAGTGCTTCAGATGGGTGAGGAGGATTGGCGGGTAGTCATTTCTGGAGAGCCCGGTCTTGATGGGATCTATGGTGAGAGATTGCCACTGACACAATTAGAGGCGGAGCTAGGAATCAAGCTTGGAGCTGGTTCTGCGATCGTCACATTGCATCCGACTACCCAAGAAGCAGATGAGTTGCCGCATCAGTTATCCTTGTTCATCACTTCGCTTCGCAAAGCAGGATTGCGGTATCTAATAACTTATCCGAACATGGATCCCGGACATGAATTGATCATTTCAGCTATGAAAGATTTTGTCGCTACCTATAGAGAAGCGGTGTTCGTTCCATCGCTTGGAAGCCGAAAATATTATACCGCGTTAGAAAATGTAGATGTTATGATCGGTAATTCTTCAAGTGGCCTTGTTGAGGCGCCCAGCTTGGGTGTTCCGGTAATCAATGTAGGAAGCAGACAAGATGGCCGACCGCGCGCCGCAAATGTTTTTGATTGCCCCTTTGAGGAAGCAAACCTTCTGGATGCAATTTCGAGTATCAGCGATTTTGGTCGAAAATCAGTTGATAATCCGTTTTTTGTTGAAGACTCTGCGGCTCGAGTTTGTGAGGGGCTCGCGGATTTATTGCTTAACCGCACCAACCTTCAGGTTTTGAGAAAAAAATTTGTCGACGTCACCGCATTATAAGGTCATTGGCGGGCACTTTGAGATAGACGATGATCTAATTAAAGGACCGCCGCGAGGTGACATATCGGCATGGGGAGGACACGGGCAGTACGAGTTGTTTGCCACTGGTAGATGCGCGCTGGCCTCCATTCTTTTAGCTTATTCGTTGAAGTTTGGCAGAAATGCTAAAATTCTTATTCCAGAATATAGTTGCCTTACGACTACTCTGCAGGCCATTCGCTTCGCTAACTGTTCTTATGACTTTTATGCTGGCAGTACACAAGGCATGAAAGCCCACGAATTAGTCGCAAAAGCCGACAGCCAAGTATCGCATATATTACTGGTGAATTATTTTGGGCTTTTCCGTAACGATGGCGTTGCCGCAATGATCAAACACGTCCGGCCTGATATAAAGGTCATCCTCGACTGTGTATCGGATCTATATTTTTCGATTGACCAAACTGTACTGCCTCTCGGAGTGGACTATATATTCACGTCTCACAGAAAGTTTCTGCCTGTTCCGGATGGTGCAATTCTTCGCAAAGCGGATTGCGCTCTGGAGGTGCGTTGTGCTGAATTAGAAAACACCATATCGTCGCGTATTCTCGCGGCTGGGAGATCGAAAGCTTTGGCTCATCATGCGTCAGATTCAAATGCAATGAATGAGCGTGATCGCTATGGCCTCATGTTGTATCAATCGGCAATCGCGGATTTGGCAAAAGCGTCGCCGGGAATGAGTCCCAGCAGAAAAAGTAATGAAATTCTTATTCGATTGGATGCACAGGCAATTCGAAAGAAACGCCGAGAAAATTACGAATTTCTTGCTAGTGAATTGTCAGATATTGAGGGCATAACTTTTTTGAAATCTAAACTAGAAGCCTCAAATGTGCCCCTATGTATTCCGGTACTAGTTGAAGGTGATCGGCGGGACCAATTAAGAAAATTCCTTCAAAGTCACGAAGTTTTCTGCCCTGTGCACTGGGCAATACCCGTCGAAGTCAGAAGTATGATTACGGCTGATACAAATGCGCTATACGATAACCAACTAAGTCTTGTTATCGACCAACGCTACGGACCACGACAACTTGTAAAGATGGTAGAATGCATTCACAGTTTCATGAAATATCTCTGAAGAATTTCTTCGATCCGGATTACTGTTTCATAATTGCCGAGGCGGGGGTAAACCACAACGGTGAATTGAAACGGGCGCTTGAGCTTGTGGATATAGCCAGTGATGCTGGTGCCGATGCAGTGAAATTTCAGACATTTAAACCCGGCGAATTAACCGGCGCTTTTACACCGAATGTTGCATACATCAATACTCCAAACGCAAAACCTAGGGATCAACTTACGAAACAACTCGCGCTTGATTTTGAATGTTTTCGAGAATTGAAACGCCGGGCCGAAGACAAGGGGCTTCTTTTCTTGAGCACGCCGGATGGATATGAAAGTCTTCATTTTCTAAATTTTGAATTAGACGTTCCGATTATCAAAATCGGCTCTTCTGAAGTTACGCATGACCAATTTCTCAATGCGGTAGGCTCTTGTGGCAAGCCTGTAATCTTGTCTACGGGAATCAGCACCATTAGTGAAGTTAGGAACGCATACGAATGCGTTTATGAGCCTCATCATGTGTCCGTCACAGTTCTTCATTGCACGAGTGAATATCCTGCACCGGACAATGAAATTAACGTAAAAGCTATGCTGCATATTGGTGATGTTCTGGGATGTAATGTTGGTCTTTCAGACCATTCGATTGGTAATGAGGCTGCACTCGCATCTCTAGCACTCGGTGCAAGTGTGATCGAGAAGCACTACACTTTCGATGTAAATGCACCGGGCCCGGACCACCAAGCGTCGCTTGGCCCAGAAGAAATGAAGCAATTCGTAGTTTCTATGCGCAGGTTGTCGGCCATGTTGGGCGATGGAATAAAGCGGCCAACGCCATCGGAGCTTTCCAATATAAGTGGCGTCAGGAGAGGGGTTGTTGCAGCGACTGAACTGAAGAAAGGGACTGTGCTCTGCGAAAAAGACCTCGATTTCAAAAGACCATTTGTTGGCGTGAATCCAGCTGAAGTTTCAAATATCGTTGGGCGTAAACTCAAGCGTGAAATGAAGTTTGAGGAGCCGATCAAATGGGATGATTTGGAATAATGACAGGCCGGATTATTTCTATAGATCAGAAAGATATATGGTCGGCCTGCCTTAAGAGTGCCGCTGCCAATTATGTTCCAGGCCCATCGTTCGATCAAAATTATGCCGCATTGTATGTTGGTGAGAATGACAACCTTGAAGCCTTTTCTTTTGAGGACTTGGGCTTCAGCTATTTTCTCCCATATGTCCGGCGATCAGTAAGGTCCGATTTGTTTCCAGGTGATGCCATTTCGGTGATTGAATCCCCATATGGGTATGCTGGAATTATCGCAAGCACTGAAGATCATGGATTTCTTAGCCACGCATGGGAGCAGTTTGAGCTTCGGATGATGCAAGCCAACGTCATTGCTGCTTTTTTGAGGTTCGATCCCTTGCTACAAACCCAAAGATATTTCGCTGGTCCACCTGAGTGTCTTGTAAGTATTCGAGATGTGGTTACTCCAACTTTATCAACGAATGAAGAAGTTTTGCTCGGTGGCTGTAAAGGAAACGTTAGGAATAAGATAAATAAGGCGAGGCGCTGTGGTGTGAAGGTCTGCGTTTCTGAGACGGTCGAGCAGGCGATGTCATTTGTTCCTCTGTACCAAGAGACAATGAGTAGATTGTTGGCAAAAGATTTTTATCAATTTGGACCAACATATTTCAAAAAACTCTTTTGTCGCTCGGACACCACCTGCTTGATCGCTGAGCTGGAAGGCAAACAAATTGCTGGCATTATCGGGGTTCGCTACGGAGATAATGCCATCGTGCACTTGTCGGCCACTAACGAAATAGCGAGGACAAATGGAGCCTCCCAGCTGCTCAGATACGAACTAATGCTGTCAATGGCGCAACTTGGATGTAAAAAATTCAATTTTGGCGGAGGAAAAACTGATCATAAAAAAGATAATTTATTGGCGCACAAGAAGGGCTTTTCAAACGAAACAGAACGTTTCTACATCGCGAAATGCATGATAAATCCAGCAAAGCACCTAGAGGTCACAGAAAATTGGCTTCACTCTCCATATTATGATGCAGATAGGGCAAAGTATTTCATTCCTTATGCCAACTAGTAATGTCCGCTTTGATATTTTTCCGGCTCGTTAAAGAGCCTTCAAATGTTCAGGGTTATTGTATGGCTATATTTTTGGTGTTAATTTTTCGGAATTTAGTGAGATGTGTAAAGAAAATGGTATGAAACGAAAAATTGTAGCGTGTATTCCGAGTAAGCTTCGCACTTTGCTTAGCAACATAAAGGAGTATCCACTTTATCCTGGGCGAACTTTGCGGCCAGATACGTATTTTGCTTCTCACGTGTTTTTTTGGTTTACAGCCCTGCTTAACCCGCTGGATTTTTTTTCCCGCCTACGAAAAGGCCGGAAAATGTCTGAAAATGCTGGTTGGGATGTGCCAGATGACGATGGCTTTTGCCTTGCTGAAATGCAGGATTTCGAGCCTGCACAACGTTGTAGGATATTTTGTAGAACGGTGATTGACTCTGTTGATTTTGATGAATTGGTAGCCAAATCGAAAAAGCCATTTCTAGTACCGTATGATTTAGATCAGAATGATCCAACGAACCTGCCAGTTACCGAATTTGCGTTACACCCAAAGGTTCTCGGTACAGTAAGCCGATACATTGGGTCTATGCCCGTTCTTCTAAAATCGTCAATATGGTATTCTAATGGTGAGGACGTTGGCGGCAGGAGCCAGTTCTTTCATCTTGATGGGGAAGATATTCGAACCATTAAACTGCTTTTTATGCTAGAGGATGTGGACACCTCTACAAGACCATTTACCATCATTTCTGCCAGACGATCCAAGCAAGCTTATAGACGGCTCAAGCGCAATGGAAAAATTAAGTTCCGAAACGAGAAAATTCCAGATGAAGTCTTCTTTTCATACACAGAAAAGTCATCCGTCGTGCCGCTTACCGGAACTGCTGGCACTGCGGCCTTCGTTGATCCAACGAGGTGCTACCACTACGGAAGTCGAATGGGTACAAAGCCTAGATGGCTATTGATGTTACATTACCAGAGCGCCTTCAGCAGCGACTTACCTGTTCTCGGTAAACGGATCAGGGCTCCAAGACTTGTTTCTGAAGTGTTTGATAATGACGTGAGTGCTTCTGTCCTTGGTTACACTCATCAGCACATAATTGAGGTTAAGCGCGCGAGGATTGCACAAAAAGTCTAACGTAAGGCGTGTCCGTGACGCTAAGAAAAGTAACAAAGCAAGTCGTACTGCAGTTCCTGTTCGTGTTCCTCCTCGTCGAGGCCGCGCTTCGCTTATTTCCGACTGCAATATCCCCTGCGTGGCTTGTTCATTTCAACAGTAACATCCGCTCTGAGATTAGTGAGAGGCTAGGGCTGAAGATCAAGGCAACAGATCTCATGTTACAACGTAGTGATGGAGGCCGTCCATTTTACTTGTTGCCGCCAAAGCAAAAAGTATTCGTTCCAGTTGATCAAATAGATATTGAAAATGGTGCGACGGAGCATGTTGTCACCGACCAGTTTGGCTTTTGTAATCCTGTAGGTGTCAAGATAAGTGACATTGATGTTTTGGCAGTGGGAGACAGCTTTACCTGGTGCACTACACTTTCGGCCGCTGCTTCGTGGCCAGCCCGCGTTAGTGAACTGCTAGGCACTGGTGTTTACAATGCCGGTTTGTCTGGCGTGGGGTTTTATGAATATTTGGAACTCGCCCGCCATATGTTAAAGCAACTCGAGGTAACAACACTCGTAGTAGCAATCTACGCTGGAAATGATCTGCTCAACGCCCATGGTTTTAAACAGTACAGACGCGCAATGAGTAACGGAGAAGTGGATCCTGAAATTGCTGCAATGCCAGACTTCGATCAAAGAAGTACGTTGGGAAAGCTCTACTATTTGGTGATAGATAAAAGCCCACTTGGCAACTACAGTTATGCTGCGAACGTAGCCGGCAGCCTGGCACTGCAAGCTAAGAACTGGCTCTTTGAACAGAACATCTATCAGCGCCCAGAGCTGGTAGATATCGATTTTCGTTATTTGATAGAGAAACGAGGCGGTCAGACAGTCGCTTTTAACCCGTTTAACCTAGACAGGAACGAGCTCCTTGGCGCTTACCAGTTATCTCGCGGTGCTCTCGATACCAAATTGTGGGACGAAGGGGTGGAACGCCTTTCGAGATTGCAACGTGATGAAAATTTGGATGTAGTGATTTTACTTATTCCTTCAGCGCATATCGCCTACAGGGATTCCAGCCTTTTCGTAGATGTTAATGCAAAGCAGGCCTTGCTTGAGTTTCATCAACGTCAATCTGAGTATTTCGCAGAGAAGGCGTCTGAAAACGGCTGGAAATACAAAGATCTTGCGGATAGCTTTGTTGCGAGCGTAGCCGAAACAGATGAGCTATTGTATTTCCCCGGCAATTTGCATTTGACCAGACATGGTCACCAAGTAGTGGCACATGAAGTCTTATATTTGCTAGAAGCCCATTAATACTATGGATATTCTCACTTTGTCATTTTGCAAGCCCAAAGCACGATGATGTTAAATTTCCGCGTTATTTCGTCACCTTTAGCCGACAGTTTCGCCGTGATGCGCGGCAACAAGTTGGCGACAACGGCAATCGTTTTTTTTGCCGCACTCGCATTTTTGTCAGATGCGCTAGGGATATTGGCGATAGTTCCAATTATGGAAGCTATACAGGGACAAGTTGATAGTCAGGAAAGCAATTTTGTTACACAAGTATTCTTCATATTAATTGATGAGGTTGGGCTCTCTCGTTCGATAACGTCATTATTGGTAGTGTCGGCGATTTTCCTTTGTTTCAAGGCATTAATGAAGTTACTCGCCGATTATGGTATCGCACGGGTAAGTGTCTCTTACGGCACAAAACTTCGCTACAAAATGTCAAAATCCCTTACCGAAGCTAGCGGTTTATTTTTTAAACAATCTGCTACAGGTCAATTTGCAAACGCCTTTAATGTCGAGGCTGCAAAGAGCCAAGGTATATTTCGTTACAGCGTCGAAATAATTTTTGCCTTTATTCACCTCTTAGTCTTGCTTAGTTTTGCTTTCTGGCTGTCGTTGGGTGCAGCAGGTCTATTCGTCGTTGCTTTGATTGCCTTAATTCTAATCTCTTTGCCTGTCTATTGGTTGGCAAAGGTGGCGGTTGATAATCAGGCGCATGCATATACCAATATTGCCAACCAGTTAGTTGACTGGATGACTGGTATCAAAGCAATTAAGTCGATGGGACTCTCAAAGGGCGTGCTTAGGCTTTTGCATGCGCGCTTTCAGCAGTTGCATGTACATAATGTCCGTCAGTCGATTGCGAAAAGTCTTCTGCGAAACATTACCGAAATGTTGACAATCTTAGCGGTTGTAACTGTCGTGATTGTAAACGTTGATTTTTTTGGGAAAGGTATTGCTGAGATATCTGGGGCCACCCTCTTGTTTTATCGCGCCATGACTGTGGTGGCTCAGATGCAGGGTATAATTCAGTCTCTAATCAGTTCCCACGGTTTCCATGCTCGTATCCAAGAACGAATTTCGCAGGCTGAAAAAAATGTTGAGATATTTTCAGGTAAAGGAGTGGTTTCGCGAGTTGAGCGCCTTCGATTTGAGAAAGTTGGAATAACCTTCGGGGATTTAAGGGTGCTGCATAATCTAAGCGTGAATTTTAGCAAAGGGCGCCTCGCTGTTATTTTAGGTCCTTCAGGATGTGGCAAGTCTACGCTCGTTGATATGGTGGCGGGT
>MDSZ01219046.1_pt1 | contig 26220 bp, 27 predicted proteins | sample 811201 | NCBI WGS metagenome assembly MDSZ01 (sample SAMN05326647, study PRJNA326480) | marine metagenome | isolation source: seawater | place: Indian Ocean: North | collected 2010 | reverse complement strand
TTGCTGTCGGTGCTTTTATGAAATATCACAAATTTTTTAATTTAGTTTCTGTTTCACTAATCATTACTGGAGTATCTTTGAGTTTTTCAAAGTTTAAAGAAATGATTAATACTGAGAATTTGATAAAAGCTACTTTTACCTTTTTTGTTATATATGTTTACACAGTTTTAACGCCACTTTTAGGTCAGGGAAGATCTTTCTTAGATTTTGATATAGGTAGTTTAATGGTCTATTCTTCTGTCTACATTCTTTACATATTTTTATGGGTATCATCTTTTTTTATTTTTAAATTTAATAAATTATTTTATAGAAGTTTTGTATTGTTAATATCCTCTTTTGCTCTATTAAATATATTTGCAACAATAAATCTTCAAAATGAATATAACAACTCAACAAGTTTTGAACATTCCGTTGCTGACGAATCAATAATTCATAAAGAAAAAATAGTGGATTTTTTAGCTAGTTATGTAGAAGATGATATTTCAATTTATTATGGGTTGATTGAATTTGAAAAAGAATGGTCAGATTACTTCAATGAAATTAACTACTCAAATTCTTACTATGAATATATTTATAGTACTGGAAGAGAGTTTGATTACTTATTAAAAAGAAAATATGGGATTGATAATTTACAAGAGGGCTTATTAAGAAGAAATCCAGAAGATACTCAATTTTTTCTTAGCTACTCATTTGATGATTTGCCGAAAGATATATATAAGAACTTTAATCATTTTCAATTTGGAAACTATGTTGTAACTGTCAACAAAGATTTTTAAAATAAATGAAAGAATTAATGAGATTATATGAATAATTCAGACTACTCAGTTGTAATGCCATTTTTCAATGAAGAAAATACATTAGAGAGTGCAGTAACAAATTTAATCAATGAAAACTTTGCAAGTGAAATTATTTTGGTAAATGATGGATCAAGTGACAAATCTAATGAAATAGCCTCAAAGTTTGTTACTAAATACAAATTTATAAAATTAATTGAATCAGAAAGGAATATGGGGAAAGGGTATGCCCTTAATCTTGGAATAAACAAATCAAGTAAAAAATATATTGGAGTACTAGATGCTGATTTAGAATATTCACCTAATGATTTAAAAAAATTATTTCATCAAATTGATACTAGTAATTTAGATATTGTCTGTGGTTCAAGATTTATAGGTGATCATAAAAGAGAAAACATTTATTTAAGAACTTATCTTGCAAATAAATTTTTGAGCCTGTTTTTTTCAATAGTATACAAAAGAAAAGTAACTGATATTGCAACATGCTTAAAAGTTTTTAAAAAAGAAATTTTTGAGGATATAAAGCTGGAATCTAATGGTTTCTCAATAGAGGTTGAGCTTTTAGCTAAAACGCTGTCAAAGACAAAAAAATATAAAGAGTATCCTATAGGATATTCAGCTAGAAGCTATGAAGATGGAAAAAAAATAAGATTTATTGACGGATTTAGATATGTAATTTCTATTTTTAAATTCATAAGTAAATAGTGCAAAAAAATTATTTAAAATTGGGTACAGATAAATAAAGACAAACAGTTTTTTAAACTACCATTTGTTAATTGAAAAGTTATAGATTTAATTCAAAAGTTTTGAAGTACTATTAATAAATATAAGGTGTGTACCTAAATTTTAATTAAGAAAGGATTTGTAGATTTGTTCTACCAATAAATATAAATGTGTGGTGTATATTTTTCAAATGCTAAAGAATCAGCTAAATTTGATAACAATTTTTTAATCAGGGGACCTGACCATTTCAATGAAACAGAGTATGACAACATAAGTATGTGTCACTCATTGTTGAGTCTAACCGGTGAATTTACACCTCAACCAATTGAAAAAAATGGAGTTAAATTAATTTTTAATGGTCAAATTTATAACTATGACAAAAAAAGTTTTCCATCAGATTCGTATTTTGTACTTGATGAATATTTGGAAAAAGGTTTGGACTTTTGGAAAGATTTAGACGGTGAATATGCAATTGTAATTTATGATCCAAATAAAAATACTGTTTTTTTTGCCACAGATATTTTTGGAACAAAACCATTATTTTATTCAGTTGATGAAAACATAATTTCAATATCATCTTTGATATCAACGTTAGAAAAGAATAATCATAAAAAAATTACTAAGTGTGCGCCAAACACAATATACACCTATGACCTAACAACACATAAATTAGATATTAAAGATAATTATTACCAATTTAATCTAAATCAGTACAAAAACAACTTTGATGACTGGACTAATAAATTTATCAAAAGTATTGAAAAAAGATTTGGAAACATGAGCCATGATATTATTCTGCCGTTAAGTAGTGGACATGATAGCGGTGCTATTGCATGTGCTTTTGATTTACTAGATATTAAATATTATTCATATTCTTTTTTTAGAAACGAACATAGAAAAGTTTTAGCTAAAAGATTATTAAGAAGAATGGTAAGTTCGCCATTCAAAACTAGATTCAAAAATGACTTACAAAATGAACAATTAAGAAGTAGAGTATCTGCTTATATTAAACAAAACACTGACCAATTCTTTTATGGATATGACATAGACAATTTAACTATCGATGGAACAGATGATCCAGGATCTATTGGATTATCTTTTATTTTAGGAAAAGCAAAAAAAATAAACTCCAACATTAAAATTGTTGCGTCTGGTCAGGGTGGTGACGAAATTTATTCTAACAATCAAACTTATACATTCGATACTCCAAATCCAAAAAAATTTACAAATGATCTAGATAAAATATTTCCTTGGCAAAATTTTTTTTACGGAACACAAATCAGTTATCTTGGTAAGGAAGAGTCAATAGGTGGTAGCTACGGTCTAGAAACGAGGTATCCATTTTTGGATAGAGACCTTGTTCAGGAATACTTAAATCTTAAACCAGAACTTAAAAATAAATTTTATAAATCACCTATCAGTCATTTTTTGAGGTCAAATAAATATCCTTATCGAACAGATGAAACTAAAACAGGATTTAATCCTTAGAATTATAAGTATGTTTAATTTAAAGAAAGTCAAAAAAGCAAGGAAAAGATTAGAAGTAATAACTAATATTCTTTTTAAACTTTTTCAAATAAGTTTGAGGTATAAAGAAACAAGAAAAGATTATGGCATTGAAATCTTTGAGTATTTTTATCTACCATGGAGATTAGACCCAAAATTTAATAAATATTATTCGATAATCAGCAACTTTACACTAAATCCAAAATCGAGACTTTATACCTTGTATGATTTTTCAAAACAACACTTGCTTTCAGATACATCATTTATAGAAGTTGGTTGTTGGAATGGTGGAGCCTCAGCTTTGATAGCTTTATCAAATCAAGAAAAAAATGTAGATTATATACTGTGTGATACTTTTACGGGTGTAGCTAAAGCTTCAGATAAAGATACCTTTTTTAAAGGTCAAGAATATGGCGATGCTGAAATCAAAAATATAAAAGAGCTTGAGAAAAAAACTAACCAAAACTTTAATGTAATTGAAGGCATATTCCCAGATTCAATGGATGAAAGTTTCCTTGAAAAACCAATTTCTTTTGCACATATTGACGTTGATACATACGATTCTGCAAAAGAAAGTCTTGAATATATATCTAAAAATTCAACTAAAAACGCAGTTATTATTTTAGATGACTTTGGTGGATGGTTTACTGATGGAGTTACTCGGCTAGGAAATGAACTTAAACTTAACAAACAATATTTTGTTGTTCCAAATCATTTGGGACAACTTATAATTTATAAATTAAATTAAGGCTGTCTAAATATTTTTCTAAATATCTTTCTTAAAAAATTGATGAATTTTTTTCTAAAGGTGAAATATTTATTTTTTCTAACGCTTGGAGCGTATGTAGTATTTTTTATTCTTGGTTCATAGAGGTTATTTTTCTGAAGATTAAGATCTAATAAAGGAATATCATAATGGATATAATTAAAAAGCCCAAGAATTTCTTGATCGCCCCATCTATGTTTATAGGCACCACCATATTTGTTTATTTTTGATATATATTTTTTAAAAATTAAATTATTAAAATATTTCATATCATATATATTTAGATTTCCCGCAGACCATTTAAGTGTGTGCATGAGAATCTCTTTATTGTTTTCTATAGATTGTCTCAATTTATTATTTTCTACATGAATATTATTTTCAAATACATATTCTTTAATAAAAGAATACAAGTTTTCCCTCACATCAAAATAATCGTTATTGTTTTTTAGTTCCTCTTCAGTTCTAGACCAAGCGTGACCTGTTGCTATAGGGTGGCCTTTTGTTTTTTCAAAGAGATCAAATTCAATAGGGTTATTAAATTTTATGTCATCATCAATTCTCATTAAAAAATCATATTTCTTTAACTCTTTGCATCCAACACCAATTTTTCCAAAATTATAAATATCAGATACAAAATACTCCATATGCAAATAACCCAATCTATCTTCCGAAAATGAATTTTTAACATAATTTAAATATTGCCTATTAAAAAATAGATCTCTATATTTTATTGAGAAAGGAATCCGATACTTTATACTTTTAAAATAAATATTATTACTTATGTCATAAAATTTTTTCTGAAAGTCTGAGTCATCATAAATTTGATCAAAATAGTGAATATATACAGGGTAATCATAATTGTTATTCCAACATTCGTATAGAGATTTAATACAATCATACAAATTATCCTTACGAGATGAAAGCATATATATTGCTGCATTGTTTTTTTTCATCATTTAAGGCAATACTATCATCGTCTGTTATATAATTTATTGTTAGTAATGAATACAATCATGACATACTTATGTACAAAAAGTTTTATACCTGGTTTCATTGCATTACGAAACTCAATATCAAAAAATACATCAAAAGATTACATATTTTCAGTAGTTGCAACTGAAGAGTTAAAGCCATATGAAAATTACATTAATAAATATTGTGATAATTTAATTTTTATAAATAAAATTTTTTCGCAAAGAGTTGATGGAATTCAAGATAGATATAAAGATAATTCATGGATGATGTTTTCAAAACTTAATATATTTAATCAAACTAAATTTGAAAAAATTCTTTATATAGACGCAGATTGCATAGTTTTAAAAGATGAATTGGATGAAATATTTAATAATAATGAAGTATCTGCTGTTCAAGATGTAGGCTATGGAGGATTAAGTGCAGGAGTAGTCCTTTTAAGGCCTAGTTCAAAAATGTTTAATGAAATGATAAAAAAAATTAATTTAAGTTCTTATGACAACACATACTCTGATCAAAGTTTTTTAAACTGGTATTTTCCTACATATAACAAACTAGATATAAAATTTAATACTTTAGAAAAACGAATACCAATTTCTGATGATACTGTCATTTTTCACTTCAATGGACAAAAACCATGGCTAGCTAAAAATGAAAATGGGTGGGCTAAAGAAAAAAACTCTGCTTATTACAACTGGCATAAATATTTTTCGATTACTGAAAAACTAAAATTTAAAATATTCTGTAGTTAGTCAGTAATTCAATGTTCGAGTAATAAATTTTCTAAATCTTTTAGTTTTTCTCTATCTAAATTCTCTATATACCAATCTGCAGTAGACTTTACACCATCTTCTAAGCTTGTCTCCGGTTCCCAATTAAATAATTCAATAATTTTGGTATTGTCTGAGGCTCTACTTTTTACGCCAACAGGTCTATCTAATTGGAAATCAATATTTTTTGGCTCCCAATTGAGTGTATTGAAAATTATTTCACAAAGTTCTATAACTGTATTGTGTTTACTTGAGCCAATATTTAGAGCTTGAAACCCTCCTTCAATTGTTCCCGACAACGCAAGTCCTTTGACTGTGTCTTTTACATATGTAAAATTTCTAGTTTGTAATCCATCTCCCCATATTGGATAAGGATCAATCTTCAATGCGGCTTTTGCAATTAATGCAATTGCAGCGTGAGTTTCGTTTTCTCTTTCTCCATATGCTGTAAATATTCTTGACGCTACACCTGTAATACCATATTGTTTATTAAATGCTTGAAGTTGAAGTTCTCCCATTAACTTTGCCCATCCATACTCTCCATCAGAAAATGCTTTTCCAGGTTCAATAAAATTTGCATCCTCTTCTTTTAAGTAGTTTCTTTCTGTCTCACTGTCTTGTAAGTTAGTTGGATATACACATGCTGAACTAGCATGGACTATTTTTTCTACGGAGTTTTTAGATGCATTAGAAAAAACAATATGATCTAAAACCATATTGTTAACTGATTCTACTGGGTGTGTTTCTATATAGCCTCTTCCTCCGTGCATTGCTGCTAGGTTAAATACGTAATCTATATTCTTTGTATGTTTATTGATTGTATCTTCATTTCTAACATCATCCTCAATAAACTCAATATCATCAATTATTGTTGATAAGTTTTTCTCTTTTCCAGAAGATAAATTATCAATTATTTTAATCTTTGAACCAAACGTTACAAGATACTCTGCAAGATGACTTCCAATGAATGAGGCCCCACCAGTAATTAAAACGTTCTTGTTCTTATAATACTTCTTTAAATTATCCATAAATAGACTTTGGGTTTCTACTATTTTTGATTTTACACATTATATTTACTTAATTTAATAAACACTAATTACATTAAATTAAAAAACTCAAATAATTTTTTTCTTCACAGATTATTTATTTCAACTTAATATAAAAGAGATGAAGGAACTAAATATTATCTTCTTTGAGAACCACCTCAATAAAAAATATATTTATTATTTAGAAACATTGAATGCAATAAAAAAACAATCAAAGAACTTTCACTTAATCAAGGACTTAAAGACTATTCACGAGGATATAAAAAATGTTGGTTTTAAACCAGATGTTCTCATTCTTGGATTTGGTGCAACTGATTTAAATGAACAGAATTTGCCTGATCTCAGTAAAATAAAGATCCCCAAAGCAATTTATTTAAATAAAGAATATCAGTTACTTGACTACAAATTAAGTTGGATTAAAGATCAAAACTTTATGAGAGGTTTTACTGTTTTAGATAAAGTTGATGAATTTAGTAATGTTTCTTCAACTACTTTCCTAAAGTCAAGTTTTGCAGTTAATCCTAAAAAATTTAAACCAAAAAAAATAAATTACGAATTTGATATATCTTTTTCAGGTGTAATAAGAAAAGAGCAAGATAATGATATCCGTAGAAAAGTCATGAACGAATTATTTAAAGATCCAATATGGTATGACAAGAGAATAAGTTTCACTTCTCACTTAAATAACAAACCTAGCGATTATCTAAAAAATCTTTGTAAAAGTAAAGTTACTTTCTCTTCCACAGGCCCAGCGGATATAGTAGGTACAAGATATTTTGAAGCAATGTGTACTGGGAAAACAATAGTTTTAAGCAATACAAAAGAAGGTGTTTTTGATAACTTATTTGAAGATAAAAAACATTTTTTAACTTTTAGTAATGTAAATGAAATTCAATATCTGTATCAAGAGTTTGTAGAAAATGAAGATTATTTTAACAAAATTCTTTTTGAGGCTAGAAAGAATGTTTTGGAAAATCATACCTGGGAACATAGAGCAACTCAAGTACTTACTGAAATAAAAGATAATATTTAATTATTTAATGTTCTTGATAATGATCTTTCTAAACAATTAAAATCTTTAATATATGAAAATTGCAGTTGTTACATCTTCTTATGGACTTGACATTCCTTATCCCAATGAGTTTATCTATGAAAGCGCTGACTATTTTTTATTTACTAATTCTGAGTATTATATCTCTGACAACAATGAAAAATTAAATATTATTCATTCACCAATTTATACAATTTCTAATAGGTTTAAAAATAGAAGAGCAGCTAAGGTCTTTAAAATTATTCCAGAGTATTTTATTCCAAATTATGATGTATACATTTGGCATGATATAACTCATGCTCTGAAACAAGATCCAAAACAATTAGTGAAAAAATATCTTAAGGAAAATGACTACGCTATTTTTCAACATGAATTTAGAGACTGTTTATTTGAAGAAGCAAAATTTGTAAAAAAATTAGCTTATGATGATAAAAAGTTAGTATCAAGACAAATTAGCAATTATAGATCTTTAAAACACCCAAATAATTCTGGTCTATATGAGCTAAGTTCCTATATTAAAAATAACAATGACAAGACTAAAGAGTTCTCAATCAAATGGTTTGAGCAAATAAGTAAATTTAGTTCAAGAGATCAAATCAGTTTTGCTTTTTTAATTTATAATTTAAAAATGAAGTATTCTTTATTACCCGGATTCGTTAATGGAAAAGATAAAAATGAAATATTTAAGCAGGTTTTTTTCTCAGACCATCCAAGGACTGAATAATGTTTAAAAGAAAAAAAACTATTGAAGAAAATATTCTCCCAAAAGACACAGATGCTGTTAGAAAAATTTGTTTAAACTCTGCATCTTTAGAAGATTACTTTTGGGCTGCTTCTCAAAAAGGAGACAACAATAGAATGTGGTCAATAAATGAGTTAATGCCAGCTATTGCAATGATATGTAAAGCATACAATATAAAATCGGCAGTTGAATTTGGAACCGCACAATGTAGATCTTCAGCGGCTTTAGCCTTTGGAGGAGTACAAATTATAAATTCAGTTGATATAGTAAAAGATGAAGTCGTCGATCACTTTAAAAATTTAACTTATGAAGCAGATATAAATTGGAATTTTAATCTAACGGATTCAAGAAATTTTGATGTGCCTATTTCCGATTTACTACTAATTGATAGTATGCACAACGCTGAACATTTAGAAAAGGAATTAGATAATGCAACTCAAAATATAACTAAATTAATCTTATTGCACGATACTAAATCCTATGGTGAAATTGGGGATAATGGTGAAGGACTTAATGTAGCGATTGAAAATTTTTTGAAAAAGAATTCAGAATGGAAAAAACTTTACTTTTTTGAATACAATAATGGGCTATCAGTTCTTATTAAAAATGAATAAAGATATAACCATAAGCCTTTCGTATTTTAATGATGAAGACTATATAAGTACCCATTTAGAGTCTTGGAAAGAATATAAAGACTTGGTCAAATTTCAAATTATTGACGACTGTTCGTCAACCCCCTTAATTGAAAGTATTGATATAGAAATTCTGAAAGAATTAAATATAAAAGTCTATAGAGTTCTTGACTCCTTAAATTGGAATATACCAGGAGTAAGAAACTTAGGAACAACAGTTTGTGACACAAATTGGATCCTGCTTTGTGATATGGATCAATACTTTTATAAACAAGATATAGAACAAATGTATAAACATATAGTAAATGTCGATAAAACATTTTTTAGTTTTTCAAGAGTTAATAAAACACAAACTGCTGGAACCATGCTTATTAAGAAAAAAGACTATTGGTTAGCAGGTGGATACGACGAGGATTTCACAGGAAATTATGGATGGAACGATCCATATCTAAGAAATAGATTTAATCTCGTAGGGGTTAAGGAAAAAGTTTTAAATGATATTGTATGTAAAGAGCAGTTTGCAGATTCAAAGCTTTCTCGTAAAGGCAATTTTATAAATAAACGAAAATTTGAAAAAAAGATAAAATCCGATGAGGTAAATCTAAATAATATACTTCGATTTAAATGGAAGAATGATTTCTGATTTAAAATTTACTTTTTAATTTTCATCTTATGTTTGAAAAATAAATAAAATTTTTCAATTAAAATTTCAAATTTACTTATCATTTCTGTTTCTTGTTCATCATGGTGTCTTACACCAATAAGATATTCATTTGAATAAAACGGATCCCCATACTTATTTTTCAAAATAAAATACAAATCACAATCAATCAAGTATCTTAAATTTTTATCAAATTTCTCATCTATTTCTTTTTTATATGCCAACACAGATGGAGCGCCTATTGTATTGTTGCCAAAGAGTAATTTGTTGTTCCAAGTGGGGACTCTTCCATTTAATGGAATAATTTTCTTGTCTTTCTTATTTTTAAAATCATAGCTCGATACAAGAATCCAATTATTTTCAACTGCATTAAAAATATCATTTATTGTTTCAAGGCTATTATTTTGAATAAAAATATCATCTGAGAACATCGGTTTTATTATTTCTCCATTGCAATAATTTATGGCATTATTCGCATTTGTTGGTAATGTCTTAAAATTAGAGTTTAAATACTTTATTTCAAACTTATTTTTATATTTAGATGCTACATCTTTTACAAATGAGTCATAACTTGAATCCGATATTACAACTTCAAATTTTTTATAGCTTTGATCATTTATTGATTCAAGAAGTTCGGTAAGATAAGTCTTACCCATATTCGTTCTGTGAATAGGGATAGGAATTGAAATCAGATAATTTTTTTTAGAAACCATAAACTAAGCTCCCTAAAAATTGATTTTTTATTTTGAGTATTTTAAACATTTTTTCTTTTGAAATTTATAACAAAACTTATGTAATTTGAATAGAGATATCTTTTTATTTTTAAAATAAACAATTTATATTTGCCTGGACTTATTTCATTCCAATTTTCAAAAAACAAATCTTTTGTATCCATATTATATTTGTAACCAAACCAAGAGTCTGAATTTGGATGACATATATTACCTGTCTCAAATTGCAGGTAGGCTGCCCACCAACTAAATGAACTATTACTTATTATTCCACCATTACAAAAAGCCATTGCAGCAAATTCAATTAAGTCACTATTTTTTATGTCATTTTTTTTATAAAAATCTGAAAAAAAATAAATATTATCAAAAGTTAAAAATTCTTTTTTTGCCCAATCTATATCGTCTGAAAATAATAAAAATTTTTGGTTGTTTTCATATTCTTTAATTGCATTTTTGTAATACGTCATTCCTAAATTGAAATGGTAATCTTTTTTTTCTAGGTAATCACCTCTTCTTATGTGGATAAACGTATATTCTTGAAGATCTATAGATTCAAAATTTAAAATAGATCTTAATTTATTTAATATAGATTCTTTAAATTGAAAGTTATTTTTTATATCTTCTTTTATTTTTTCAACAAATATTTTAGATTGGAAATATCCTTCTAAATTAACGGAATCATTTAATTCAAAATAATCATCTGAATAATTAAAATTATCGCTATCTATTGTTTGAATATTATTAAAACTAGATATTCCAAAGTTGTTTTCAGAAACACTATTTAATTTAAAAATATCGAACAATGCATAGTTATCGTAATGAACTTCTTTGGGGTTTGGTAATAGAAATTTGTAGTCATTTTCTTTTGCTATTGCAAGTAATGCAACAAACTGAAACATTTGATTTCCCAGCCTCCCTTGATTGCCAAGTGAGTTAAACGAAACAGTATTCATGATAAAATTATATATATTTGTTTTATAAATTTTTAGTAAAAATATCTAAACTAAGAAAAATATATGAAAGAGAAAATATTAATTACTGGAGGATTGGGCTACATTGGTTCTAAATTTTCAGAACTGTTTTATTCAGATTTTGATTTAAAAATAGTTGATACAAATTTATACAATTCAACTCCACTTAAAAATGTAGAGACTTTGTTCAAAGATATAAGACATCTTGAAATAAAAGACTTAGAGGATATTGATTACGTAATTCATATGGCAGAACTATCTAATGATCCATTGGGAGAAGTTATACCTGACATTACAAATGAAATTAATCATTTAGCAACTGTAAACTTACTAAATTTATGTAAAGAATCAAATATAAAAAAGTTTATTTACATGTCGTCATGTAGTGTTTATGGAAAAAATCCAGAATTAGTCCACGAAGAAAGCACTCTTAATCCAATAACAAATTACTCAAAAGCCAAAGTCAAAAATGAAAAGTATATGGCTTCTGAAATATTTCCATTTGAGACAGTTATTTTAAGAAATGCTACTGTTTTTGGATATGCTCGAAATTTCAGATTAGATTTAGTAATAAATGATCTAACTTATTCTGCATACCAATTTGGAAAAATTACACTACTTTCAGATGGTACTCCAAAAAGACCTTTTATCCATGTAGTTGATTTATGTAGACTATTAAAGCTTTTTCTGGATAGTGATAACAAATTTGAAAATGAGGTCTTTAATGTTGGAAGTGACGAACTTAACTTTTCAATTTATGAAGTAGCAAAAATTATTCAACATACTTTAAAAGTTAAAGATATAGATATAGGAAAGAAAGATCATGATCAAAGATCTTACTTTGTTGATTTTAGAAAATTAAAAAATATCTTTCCAGATTTTAAATTTAAATACAAACTTGAAAATGGAATAAATGATATGATAAAAAATTTTAAGGGGTTTGAATACGATGAAAGTTCAATCAGAGTTAAATATCTAAACAAACAATTAGAAAATAAAAAGTTGAATAATAAACTTTTATGGACAGAGTAACTAAACATAATGAAAATTTTAAATTTTTATAAAAAAAAATATAAAGTCTTATATCTATTTATCACCCATCAAACAAACTATAAAAAAACTCTGCATAATTGTATCTCAAATTATTCTGATTTTTTAATTGTTGTAGGAGGCCAAAGTAGTACTTACTTTGATGGATCAACTTTATATTTAAATGTAGATGACTCATATGATGGATTGCCTGAAAAAGTATATGAATCTATGAAAAAAATAGTACTTAACGAAGAATTTAAAAACTACTCCCACTTGTGTAAATTAGATTCTGATATGATAATTAAAAAAGATTTTAGCCAAAAAATTTTATCCAAAAATGACTTCTTTGGTTTCGTTCAAACGGTAGATGGTGACAGAGGTTGGGGTAAGGAAAAATTTTCAGAAAAATCAAAATTTAGAAATTATGATTATAAAGGAAATTATGTTCCATGGTGTTTGGGTGGATACGGTTATGTTGTTTCATTTAGTGCTGTAAAAAAAATAATATCTGAAAATATAAATTTTAAGAATGAGCCCTATGAGGATTTATTAATTGCTAAATTACTAAATCACAAAGGTATTTATCCAAATAATTTTAAAAAAATTAGAGAATATATAATTTCTCCATCACATAAGTACTAACAATAATTTTTCTGATTACTAAGATTTGTTTATGAAACTTTTGAGAAAAACAATTCAAGAAGTTTTTTACGTATCAAAAATTACTGGTGTTGGAAAGAAAAAATTTAGAATATTTGTTTCTGTTTTGCTTTCAAACTTTGGTACATTAGCTGATATTTTGATAATATTATTTTTTACCAATTTACTTATCGGTGAAGTGACAGATCTTGAGATTGTTAATCGTATTATCGATGATGTCTATTTGCTTCCTATATTAATTGTCTTTAGATTCTTAAATTCTTTTGCATTAACAACAAATATTGTGAACTTACAATTAAATGTTGAAAAAAATATAAAAGTTTATCTTCTCAAAGAGATATATAAAAAAGGAAATTATTCAATTTCTGATGCAACATATTTCATTAACTCTTTAAGTGGTCATATAGGATATTTTTATGGGGCTTTAAATGGATTTATTAATGGTTTTATACAAGTAGTCGTTTATTCTTCATTTTTGTTCTATACAAATTTAAATACAGTTCTTATGTTTTTTGGTGGGGCTACGCTATTATTTTTTCCGACTAGAAGCCTTTTAAAATTAGCTAGAAAGTATATGCATGAGGCTTGGGTCTTTGGTCAAAATGCACAAAAAGATATACAGAGTGTGATAGAAAACATATTTATCATCAAAATATTAAATACAGTCTCAGATGAAATTAAAAATTTCAAATCCACGATTGAAGTTGTTCAAAATGCAAACCAAAGAAACCAAATCTATGGGACTATAAACTCACTTTTGCCTAACTTCACTACAGGTTTGACAATCTCACTGTTAATTATATTTTTTGGATTAATAAAAACATTAACTCTTGATTTTTTGGGTGTTACATTAAGGATGGTTCAAACTATTGGATCTTTGATTAATCAGGTAAATATGTTGATTAATTCCCATATTCATCTTGAAAAATTTATTCAACTTGATCAAGATAAATTAGTTATTCCTAAAGATTATTTTTTAGTTAATACAGACTCAAAATACTCAGTTGAAATAAACGATTTAAATTTTAAATACTTTAATTCCGAAGAAAACATATTCAGTAACTTAAACCTTAATATTCCGAAAGGTAAACACATCGTTCTTACAGGACCAAATGGTTCAGGAAAAAGTACATTACTTGGTTTGATAGCAAAAGTTTTTTATCCACAATCTGGAACAATAAAGACAAATACCGATAAAGTTGGCTATGTAGGTGTGACCCCTCTTATTTTTAGAGCTTCACTAAAAGAAAATATTTTGTATGGCAATAATTTCACAATCACTGATAATGAAATAATTGAAATGATAGACACTTTTCAATTGTTTAAAGATAATGATTACCAATTGAAAGATGAAGTTTCAAACACAACTCTCTCATCAGGACAAATGCAAAAAATTGCATTTATGAGAGCATTATTAAATAAAAATGAACTTCTTTTACTAGATGAGTCAACTTCTAATTTAGACTTTAATACAAAACAATTAATTTTTAATATATTGAGTGAAAAAGATATAACAATATTGAACTCTACTCATAATTACGAAGATTTTGATTATGATATACATTTAAGAATTTTGTATAGAGGGAATAAAAGAGAAATAACTAAAATAAAGTAAGAAGTTTCTATTGAAAAATCAAATTGATATATCTGTTGTTACGTGTTCAAAGAATCGCCATGACTTCCTTGAAGAAGTTGTTAAATCTACTAAAGATATCATAAATCTACGTGAACATATAATTGTTGATTTTTCTAGTGATCAAACTGTAAGTAACGATCTAATAAGTTTAAATAATAAAGTAAAAATAATAAAAGTTGAGAATGAAAAAAACTGGTGGCTTACAAGAGCATACAATTTTGGTATGTATCAAGCTAGTGGAGAATATATTCTTAAACTTGATGCAGATTCGATACTTAATTCTACAAAATTTAATGAGTTAAACTTTGAGGAATTTCAATACATAGGCTTCAAGCTTGATACAACTGGCCTTGGCAACTTTTTAATCAATAAGAATATTTTTAATCAAATAAATGGTTTCAATGAATATATCTATCATTGGGGTTATGATGATTTAGAAATTCGAGAAAGAATATTAAAAATTAAAAAGATAAAACATAAGATAATTGATGGTTCAAATATGATCAAACTTTATGATCATTCAAATGAAGAGAGATTTAATCTAAAATCTAATTACTACGATGCACTCTCAAGAGCATTTACTAAAAGTAATAGCTTTATATCTAGAAAGACTATTTGGAATAGGGAAAACAATTTAATTTATGAACAAACAGGAGAAAATTTATTTAAGATAAATCATTTTTTTTCACATAAAGACAATGGAATTTATTTATCACTATCAACTAAAGCAATATTTTTGAAGGTATATTTAAATGAAAGATTTAAAACCAATATTTTTAATAATCTAAATTATTTGCTATATTTTGTTCCAATAAAAGTTTTAAACAAAATAACAAAAAAAAGTTTCTATCCAAAAAAACAAACCTAAATTATGAAATTTTCTTTTTAGCAACAATTTTTGTTAGATTAAAATAAACTAATCTGAGTGATATTACGAATCATAGGTGCAATGACGAAAAATTATAGAATCTTGTTATCTTCATTAATTAATTTTTTAATAAAAAACTTAACAGTCTTTATAGCAATTGATGTTCAAGGATTAGATCCAAAAAAATCATATATTTATATTCTTGTTTTTACATTAGCTATTTCTTTTTTTAGCAATCTAAAAATTGGTTTCGGATTAAAAATCCGACTTAGCTACATATCAAAATGGCTATTTGTCATGATAACCTTACTTATAATTGAAAATTACGTTTTTATATATTTTGAAAATAACTTTGATGTTAAAGTAATACTTTCATCGTCATTATCTCTTGGGTTTTATATTTTCAGATTTTTGTTGCAAAAAAATTATATTTTTAAATAACTTTTCTTCTTTTTGTCTCTTCAAGATTCTGTATTGCTTTAAGTATTACTGCAGTTATAAATAATATAATTCCTGAAATGCCAAAACCTAGTACTAAGTTAATATTTATAATTGGTTTTGCAGCGTCTAGATACAGATAATTGTAAATTTGATTAGAGGCTATTACCACGGATGTAAAAATTAATATTGTCCCTAAATAACCAAATATACTTAATGGTTTTTTAATTATTATTAATAGCAATATTTGTAATAATGCCTTGAATGGGTACGAAAATTTCACAAAACTTTCACCAGACAGTCTTTGATTAAATGTAATTGGTTTCTGTATGAATCTTAAACCTGCAAGATAAGACGAATATATCACTTGTTGTGTGTAATTATAATTTGTGAGTATATAAAAACTACTTAAGAATTTTTTATTGCCTGCAAAAAAACCGGGTTGAGCATCTGTAATCTTATATTTTGTTAATTTTCTTAAAACGTAGGTAAAAAATTTGTTACCTAAAATTCTATATTTTGGCATCTCATAATTAATTACGCCATTAAACCTATCACCGTAAACAAGGTCGGCTTCATTAACTTTTAGAGGTTCTACAAGATTCTTTATTTCATTTATCTCATGCTGGCCATCTCCATCAATTTTAATTACATAATCGAAATTTTTATTTTCAAAATACATTAAGCCATTTCTAACTGCTGCACCAACTCCCATGTTGTAACCATGTGTGATAGTTGTTACTTCTTTCATTTTATTAAGTAAATTTTGCGTTTCATCATCGCTACCATCATCAATTACTAATATTTCAAATGATTCAAAATTTTTTTTAAGGTAGTCAAGATCTTTAATTTTGCTTATTAAATTTGATAGAGTTCCTGATTCATTATAAACAGGAATTAAAATACCAATTTTTTCTTTGTAAGTCACAATTCAATAATAATTTGATAATCAAAGATCACAAAGATAAATTTTTTCTTGATTTTGTAATTAGGTTATAAGTTTTAATTTCTCTCTTTATCGCACTTTCTAGGCTATATTCATCCTCAATTTTTAAATATGCTCTTTTTGTCATTATGTTAAATTTTTTTTCGTTTTGAATCATATCACGAATTATTTCAGGTAATAATTTAAAATCATTAAACAGAATACCATTTTCATAACTTTCTATTATTTCAGATATATTGCTATTCTCGAATGCCACTATAAGCGCTCCACTAGACATTGCCTCCAATGTTGATTTAGGACTTCCCTCATACAAAGACCCTGATAAAAAAATCTTATAATTTTTCATTAAATTTATGAGATCATCATTTGATAATATACCTAATAAATTTACATCTAAATTTGAGTTCTCAATTAGCTTTTCAATCTTTTTTCTTTCACTACCATCACCAACAATATCTATTGTACAATCGATGCCCTTAAGGCTTTCAAGTAGTTGAATAAAGTTTTTTTGCTTCTCTAATCTTCCGACAACAATTATTTTGTTTTGATACCTCTCATTGAAAGGTTTTTCATATTTATGTAAAACATAGTTTCTGTTAATCAATATATTTTCTGATCCCAAAAATCTTTTTTGCATATTTAATTTATCTTCTTTTGAAGTAACAGAAAATATGTCAGAGAAAATCAAGCAAAGCTGGGTCAGAATAAAATAGAAAACAATAATATATTTTGGTTTTCTTTCATTAATTTTAAATTGTAAAACATCATAACCTGTTCTAACTAAAAGTGGTTTTTTTAACATAAATTTTAAAATGATTCCTATCCATGAACCACTAAGTTGATTTGTCTTAATAAGGTCACCATTTTTAAGATATTTTTTAATTTTATAGGGAAGTATTAAACTTTTAAAAAAATTTAAAAATTTACTCTTTGTGAATGAAACAATTGTCTGTGAAGGAATAACATTTATAAAATCTATATCTTTTGCTATCTGAACATCCTCTTGATCTCCAAAAGTAATAAAAGTAAATGTAAAACCATATTTTTCATTTAAACTTTCATAAATCTTTAATTCCCGAGTAATAAGTCCAGTATTTTGCCAATCTTTAAGAGAAATTCCAAATGTAAAAATAAGAATTATATTCATTGAGTTAATATTAACTATGTAGAAAACATTATTAAGCAATTATAAATATGAAAAAAGTTTTAATAGTTCACAATACTTATAGAGAAATTGGTGGAGAAGATATAGCCGTAGAAAACGAAATAGATTTTTTGAAAAATTATTACGAAGTAGAGACGTTAATTTTTGATAATGTAATAAAAAATCCTTTTATGCAATTTTTTTATTTTTTAATCAATAGAAATATATATAGTGAAAAGAAATTAAGAGATTGTTTAGATACTTTTAAACCAGATTTAGTTTATATTCACAACACCTGGTTCAAAGTTTCTCTAGGAATTTTTAAAATATTATTTAAGGCAGAAGTACCTACTCTAATTAAATTACATAATTTTCGTTATTTTTGTACTAAAAACTGGTCTAAGAAAAAGCATTTAGGTAGTAATACCTCATGTCCTGCGTGTGGACTTGAAAATAGTAAGTCATTATTTTTTAATAAATATTTTCAAGAATCGACAATCAAATCAATATTCATGATTATTTACGGACGAGCCTACTTCAAAATATTAAAGGAGAATAATTTAAAAATAATTGTATTAACTGAATTTCATAAGTCCTTTCTAATAAACCTTGGGTTTGATAAAAGTAAAATTTTTGTACAACATAATCTAATAACTGTACAAAATGAAAATGAAAATGAAAATGAAAATGAAAATGAAAAATATATTATTTATGCTGGAAGAATATCAAAAGAAAAGGGAATTGAAGAGCTCATCAATTCCTATTTAAATTCAGATAATGGTGATCTTACATTGAAAATTATTGGGTCTGGACCATTATTAAATAATCTAAAAATTCAATATAAAAATCCAAAAATTCAATTCCTAGGACAAGTTAAAAATTTAGAAGTACATAATTTAATCAAGAAATCTATAGCAGTAGTCACAGCAACAAAGCTTTATGAAGGTCAACCAACAATCTTAACAGAAGCCTCACTACTTGGTGTGCCATCAATTTTTCCAGATTTTGGAGGTATGTCAGAATTTTTTATTGATGAATACCCTCTTAAGTTTCAACAATATAATTATGATGACCTGACAGATAAAATTAATTATGTTGTTTCTGAAAAAAATTCCGCGCAGATAGGAAATTTAAACATGAATTTTTTAATGAAAATATTAGACCAAAAAAACCATTTATCAGAATTTAATCTTTTTTTTAATGAATAAAAACCCACTAGTATCGATAATTGTATCTTCATACAACAATAGTGAATCGATAACAAAATCAATCGCTAGTTTACTATCTCAAACATATCAAAATATTGAGATATTATTGTTAGACGATGGATCAAGTGACGATACAAAATTAAAAATTGCAAAGTTAGCGGAGCAAAATGAGAAAGTTAAGCCTTTCTATAACAAATTAAATATTGGATTAACAAAATCTCTCAATAAATTAATCGAAAATTCAAACGGTGAAATAATTGCAAGACATGATGCGGATGATCTAAGTATTTCTACAAGAATTGAAGAACAGCTTAAAATTTTTAAACATAAAAATTTAGATTTCTGTACTACGATTGCGATAAGAAACGATAATGGAAAAAAAATTCCAAGATATACAAACAATATCCCAAAAAAATTTTTAATAAAATATAAAAATCCATTTATTCATGGAACTTTGATAATTAAAAAAAGAATCTTGATTGAATTAGGTAAATATAATGAAAGTTTTAGATATGCCCAAGACTATGAATTATTCACCAAGCTTTTAAATGAAAATAAAAAATATTATGTAATTAATAAACCACTTTATTCATTAAATATGGGTAACAACATCTCAACTATCAATAAAAAAGAACAATCATATTACGCAAATTGTGTAAAAAAGGGAATTGAACCCGATGTCAAATAAAATAAAAGTCTATCTCAACAAAGCAGGAGAGTCCTGGGTTGTTGATAGATTTCGAGATGAGTGGTTGAAATATAATGATAATAAATCATTATTTCTCCGTAATTCTGACCTAGTCTGGATTATTGCTCCTTGGAGATGGTCAAACTTAAATAAGGATATTTTAGGTTCTAAAAAAGTAGTTTGTACAATTCATCATATTGATATAGAAAAATTTAATAAGGATGAAGTTAAAGAATTTTACTTAAGAGATAATTTTGTAGATGAATATCATGTACCTTCTAAAAATACATATATCCAGTTAAAAGAATTTACAGATAAACGAATAAATTCAATACCCTTCTGGATTGATAGTAAAAAATATTTTAGTCTTGATGATAAGGAGGCGATAAGAGATAAATATTCTGTATCAAATGAGGCTTTTGTAATTGGCTCATTTCAAAGAGATACTGAAGGCCAAGACCTTATATCTCCAAAACTTTCTAAGGGCCCTGATAAATTGTTAGAATTTTTAAAAATTTTCAATAAAGAGAAAAAAAACTTGTTAGTTTTACTTTCGGGATATAGAAGACAGTATCTAATGAAAGAATTGGAAAAAAATGAAATAGATTTTAAATATATTGAAAAACCTTCTGTTAAAGTTTTGAATGAACTTTATAATATACTAGATTTATACATTGTTGCTTCTAGAGTTGAAGGTGGTCCGCAATCTATTATGGAATGTGGATTGATCAAAGTACCAATTATTTCAACTGATGTTGGGGTTGCAAGTGAAATTTTGGATTCAAAATCAATAATCAAAGAAAATGTTCTTGAAGCAGTACCAAATATAAATTTGGCTCATGAAAACTCTTTAAAATACCAAATACCATCTGGATTAGTTAAATTCAATACTATGTTTAAACGTATTAATGAAAATTAGCATTGGAACAAATGTAAAAAAGGGTCCATGGGGAGGTGGAAACCTCTTTGCCATAAATCTTACTAAATATTTAGAAGAAAAAGGTCACATAGTTGTATCTGATCTTAATGATCCAGACATAGATATTGTTTTATTGACAGAACCTAGAAAAACTTCAGAGTCATCAGCGTTTACACATATAGATGTAAATAACTATTTAAATTTTGTAAATGATAAATCTATAGTTGTTCACAGGATAAACGAATGTGATGAAAGAAAAGGAACAACATTTGTTAATGATTATTTGGTGAATGTAAACAAATCAGCAAATTATACAGTTTTTGTTAGTTCATGGTTAGAAGAATTGTTTGAAAACGAAGGTCTTACACAAGAAAATAAAAAAGTAATATTAGCAGGAGCAAACAAAGATATTTTTAATTCTAAAGGCTATGTTCCATGGGATAGAAAAACAAAACTAAAAATTGTTACTCATCATTGGGGAGCAAATTGGAATAAAGGATTTGAAATATATAGTAAATTAGACGACTTATTAAGTCAGAATTTTTGGAAAGATAAAGTTGAATTTACATACATTGGTAACGTACCAAAAAATTATTTTTTTAAAAATTCTCATCATATTCTTCCTTTATCTGGATTGGAATTAGCTAATAAATTAAAAGAAAGCCATATTTATATAACAGCGTCTCTTAACGAACCTTCAGGTAATCATCACATTGAAGCAGCACAGTGCTCACTCCCTTTGTTGTTTATTGACTCAGGAGGGATTCCTGAATATTGTAATGATTATGGGTTAATTTTTAATTCTGATGATTTTGAGACAAAGTTATTAGAAATGTACGAAAATTATGATTTTTATTTAAAAAAAATAATTGAGTATCCATTCAATTCAGAAAAAATGTGTCGAGAATATTTAGATTTATTTGAAAATCTAATTAAGCATCGTAAAAACACTATTTCAAGTAGAAATATAAAAAATTTAGAAGTTTCCAATGAATTCTTATACAAGTTGAAAAAACTAAAATTTATAAAAAAAATGAATATATTCTAAAATCTAATATGAAAAAAATATCATCCAACTTTTTGTTTGCAATCTTTTTTCTACTAATTGTATTTACAAGGTCATTTGCAGGAATATATATATCTCAATATAGATTAGGTGAATATCTTGTCGCATTTGGGCTAGTTGTAACTGTAATTTTGTTATTTATTTCAAGAGAAAAAATAGATATAGACAGTCCAGTTTTAAATATATTCAAATTAATTTTTGTTGCATTCCTAATAACCAGTTTTGTAACAGGCTCCGATTTGTTATGGACTTACACATACAGAGTCACGTCATTTATATGGACAGCATCATATGTATTTATTGGTTATTTTCTATTTAAAGATATTTTTTCAAAAAACAAAACTTATTTATTGCTTTTTGGAATTTTCGTTATCTATGTTTTTGGAACTGGCAATTATCCTGATGATTTAATCAATATATTTAGAGAAATTTCTGACAAATTTACTTTTGTAAAAGCATCAGACATGGTTTTAGCCATAGTAATTACAAATTTAATCTCATTAAATTTTTTGACCAGAAAACAATCCTATATTTATTTTTTAATATCTGTTTCAACTTTTTTGCCATTAATTATCCAGATGAGTAGAGGCTCAGCAGTATCTTTGATTATGTTTGCTCTTATGTATATTGTTTTTGATTATAGATACATTATATTTAATTTAAGAAACCTTATTACTTTAATCATTCTTCTACCTTTAATTTTCGTTGTTTCCACATATAGGGTAAACCAATTTGATTTGACAGAAATTCCAACAGAAGATTTGGATCAGGTATTAGTTGAAACTTTCGATGATGAGATAGATAAAATCAGGAGACTTGATCGTGAAGGAAACGAAGTTGATCCTTTCCTTTCTTTTTACCTAGAGGAAAGAGAGCACGTCACAGGTAAACATCTGAAACTTATTTCCACTGATGGAACATTTAATTGGAGACTAGATATGTGGCAAGAATTATATTATTTTCAAGATGATGAAAATAAACTTGTTTTCGGTTATGGAACTACAAATAAACTTCCAGTATTTCTATTGGAATATGATAGTCAAAATAAATTTAACATAGGCCATGACAAGAGCAATGAACAAATCCACAATTATTTTGTAAATATTTTTGGCCGAGGCGGTTTTTTACAATTATTTTTATTTTTGGCATTTCATATTTCCCTATATCTCTTTTATTACAAAAAATATAAAAATAATTATATTCTTCTGCTTATTTTTCCTTCAATATTCAATTCATTAACTGACATATCAATGGAAGGTGTTCAATTCCCAATTAATTTTTATTTAACTTATGGTTATCTTTTAACAAGTGGAATAAGATTTAAATCCATTTAGTATATTGATATGAAAAAAGCTTTCATTACAGGAGTTACTGGTCAAGATGGCTATTATCTTTCCAAATTATTACTTGAAAAAGGATACGAAGTCCATGGAACAATTAGGAGAGCTTCTTCTATAAATACTGAAAGAATTGATTCGTTAATTTCTCAATATGGAAACGATAAGTTTTTTTTACATTATTCAGATTTATTAGATTCTTCCTCATTGACAAATTTATTAAATAACATTCTTCCGGATGAAGTATATAATCTGGCAGCTCAATCTCATGTTTCTGTTTCATTTAAAAACCCAATTTATACTACTCAGGTAGGTACATTAGGATCCATTTCACTATTAGAAGCATTAAGAAATTTAGAAAAAGAAGTAAAATTTTACCAAGCTTCATCTTCAGAAATGTATGGCGGTTCTTCAAAAGTTAAGTTAAATGAGAATTCTCCTTTTGATCCTAAAAGTCCATATGCCTCTTCAAAAGTTTTTGCACATAATGTTACAAAACTATATAGGGAGTCATACAATATGTTTTGTGTAAATGGAATCTTGTTTAATCATGAATCACCTTTGAGAGGTGAAACATTTGTTACAAGAAAAATAACAAGAGCAGTTGGACGAATAAAAATGGGAATACAGGAAAAGGTAATACTTGGTAATTTAGACGCATCAAGAGATTGGGGCTTTGCTGGAGACTATGTAGAGGGAATGTGGATGATGCTTCAAAATAAAACACCCCAGGATTGGGTCTTAGCTACGGGTGAATCCATTACTGTTAGAGAATTTGCTGAATTAGCTTTTAAAGCAGCTGGTCTTGAATGGGATAAATATATTGAAATTTCTGAAAAGTACTTTAGACCAAATGAAGTTGAATTTTTATTGGGAGACTATTCAAAAGCAAAAGAAGAATTAGGTTGGTCACCAAAAACATCCATTAATGACTTAGTAAATATGATGGTCGAAGGAGACTTATTGCTTGCAGAACAAGAGAAAGTTCTAATAGAAAAAAAACTACTACAACCTACTTGGGATAATCCTAAAATTTAACCCTTTTTTAAAAACCAATTATAAGTAATATTTAAACCTTCTTCTAGGTGAATTTTTGGTTTCCAGCCAAGATTCTTGATAGTTGTTGAGTCTAACAATTTTCTTGGATTTCCATCTGGCATGGATGAATCAAATTCTAATGAGCCTTCATAATTTATTGTTTTTTTAATCAATGTTGCTAAATCATTTATACTTACTTCTTCTCCACTTCCAACATTTATAATATTCTCTTCAGGGTTTTCTTCAATTATTGTATTTATTGCAGTAGCCAAATCATCAACATACAAAAATTCTCGGAGAGGCTTACCTGAACCCCAGATTTTAAAACTACTATCTTTATTCTTTTTTGCTTCGTGCATTCGAAATATTAAACCAGGAATAACATGACTGTCATTTGCAGAAAAGTGATCATTTGGTCCATATAGATTTGTTGGCATAAGATTTTTAATATTATGCCCAAGCTCTTTACTAATAGCATCGCCTATTTCAATAGCAGATAATTTAGCCATTGCATACGGAGAATTAGTCGGCTCAAGTTTACCAGTCATTATAGACGACTCTTTCAATGGATTTGGGGCGTCCAATGGGTATATACAGCTACTTCCTAAATTAATTACTTTTGTTTCTGGAAAAGAGATGCTTGCCTCAAGAATATTCATATTAATTTTTAAATTATTAATTATAAAATCAATTCTTTTTGTATTGTTGGCATGAATACCACCAACCATAGCTGCAGCGTTTAGGATTATGTCAGGTTCAATTTGACTAATAGTTGTTCGGGTCTCTTCGAGAGAAAACAAGTTTGTATCTTTTCTTGAAGATTGAAATACCTCGTATGAAGAGTTTTTAATAAAATTAGCAACAACTGAGCTTCCAACCATACCATTGGAACCGAAAACTAATATTTTCAAATTACTCCCATCTTGATAATCTTAGATATTAAAATCTATATAAATGGCTAATCTTTATCCTCAATTAATAAAAATACCAGCTTTTATGACTAAGTTCATAAATATTAATAATTTGAATTTATTTAAAAAGCTTTTTTTAATTTTAAAAGGCAAACTAACAATATTTATGTTTGGTCTAAAGTCCAAAAAAATAATTTGTTTTTATTTAAATAATTTTTTTGACTTTGAAGGGAAATTGATATTTGAGGATAGTAATTTCATAAAATTGAAAGATTCAAAAAAGATTTATTATCCTAATTTAAGGATTACAAGAATTCTTATAGATGAAAAACAATTTTTAGATTTTATATTTGATTCATATTTATTGTCAAATTTATCATTCAATGATGGAGATGTAGTTTTGGATTGCGGAGCAAATGTTGGCGAATTGTTTTTAGCATTTGAAAATAAAAATATTGACATTGAATACATTGGAATTGAACCTGACAAGAATGCTTATTTTTGTTTAAATAAAAATACCAAAAGTAAAAATTTGAATATTTGTTTATCAAATTCTGAGGGAGAAGTTGATTTTTATATTGATGAGCTCGGTGCCAATTCTTCAATTCATGAGTCAACAACTACTAATGAAAAAGAGAGAATTGATTCAAATAAATTAGATAATATTCTTTTAGACAAAAAAATTAAATTATTAAAGATTGATGCAGAAGGCCATGAATTAGAAGTTCTTCAAGGTGGAGTTAATTCACTAGAAAATATTGAATTTATATCTGTTGATTGTGGTCCTGAAAAAGGGCTAGAACAAAATATTACTTTTATTGAAGTCAATAATTATCTTAATCTTCAACACTTTAAATTAATCGATATAAATAAAGATAGACTTGTAGCGTTATATCAAAATGAAAAATAATTTTAATTTTACTGAAGTTGAAGAAAATTTAAAAAAATATATATCTTCTTTAGA